>Ga0074193_1003026_pt1 | contig 13364 bp, 9 predicted proteins | sample EPASupsiteHSE605_FD_64523 | JGI IMG/M metagenome (GOLD analysis project Ga0074193, IMG submission 64523) | Bioremediated contaminated groundwater from EPA Superfund site, New Mexico - Sample HSE6-05 | ecosystem: Environmental > Aquatic > Deep subsurface > Groundwater > Contaminated ... | reverse complement strand
AAATGTATCAGATTTTTCATGAGTTGAGGGAGTCTGTGAAATCACAATAGTAACAATATACAAATAATTAATAGAATTTCACTGTCAGGAAAGATATTTTGCGCCTTAACCGATGACGTATGAAGACTCTTGTTATATTTATTTCAAATACAGGGGATGTACTCGCTTTTTCGGAAGTGATCAATAACTCATACCCACTACCTCGTAACAGACTACGGAGGAAATGCACTTATCTATGGCCTTCTGGCCTCTCTACTTATCCCTTTTTTCAACTCATCGGAGCTCCTGTCCTGGGGCGCTGGTCTGACCTTTACGGCAGGAAGAAGATCCTGCTGTTGAGTCAGATTGGAACCGTCATTGGATGGATAATCTTTCTTGCCGCGCTCTTCCTTCCTGTAATTCATTTAATAAAAGTAAGATCCGAACTTCTTGGTACTTTTACAGTTACCCTTCCCCTGTTTGCTCTCTTCTTTGCAAGAGCTCTTGACGGCATTACCGGAGGAAACATATCCGTGGCAAATGCATACCTTGCTGACCTCACATCTGAGGAGGACAGGAACAAAAATTACGGCAGAATATCGGTTGCTTCAAATCTGGGATACGTAGTCGGCCCTGCCCTGGCAGGCATCCTCGGAACAACTGTTTATGGTGAACTTCTCCCTGTATCCGCAGCCCTCCTAATTTCAGTTATAGGGACTTTTATCACGCTTTTTCTTCGCCCGGACTCAAAGCCCTATGCTATTGAGGAATATCCCGAACCTGAAAGCATCAGGAAAGTACTCTGACAGGAACAGAAGAAGTGCTATCAGGTAGAAGGAGAAAAAAAGATTACGTTCAATGAAGTTTTCAAGCTTGAATATATCCCCTTTATGCTGATGCTCTATTTCCTGATCTTTCTGGGCTTTAATGTATACTACACAGCATTCCCGATTTTTGCCGTCGTTGCCCTTGAATGGAACCCTGCTGAACTGGGAATCTATTTCTCCGTGCTCAGTGCCCTTATGGCGTTTGTGCAGGGCCCGGTTCTTGCAAGACTTGCCAAAAAGTATAGGGAGTCAATTCTGGTCGTTGCAGGCGGCTTCATCCTTGGCCTGCAGTTTATCCTTATAGTCCCGGGAAATTTCTTCCTTATATATATCGCAGCCGTCTTTTTTGCGCTTGGAAACGGAGTCACGTGGCCCTGTATCCTCTCTATCCTTTCAAAATTTGCAGACAAGAAGTATCAGGGCTCGGTACAGGGATTTGCCATGAGTGCCAGCACCTTGCAAGCATAATCGGCCTGCTTGCCGGCGGTCTGCTTTACACGCAGTTTGGAGCAATGTCCTTCTTGACTGCAGCCGCAATTATATATGCTGTCGTTTTCCTCTCAGTCAGGCTTGTAAGAATTGAAAAAGAGAGGCTGGCAGAAATGGCAACTGCAAACATTTCAACCGAAGCTTCTGAGGGCAGTTAAGCTTATAAGGCGCGCATGGAAATTCAGCGAGAACATATAGGATAAGTTCCAGAAAAGTAGTATTATTCTAATAATGAGTGGAATATTCTGAATGATGAATTGAATACTGACTTTTTGATATCAGGAGCGAAATTATGGAATGGCCTGTAACTTCCGGAGATTATGTAACTGGAGATTTCGATTCCAGCGTAGCTGTGGTAACGCTTGCCTCTGACTACAGAGCCTGGGCCCTGAAGAACTATGCAATTTGCGGAATGTGTTTTACTGAAAATTTCGGGATTGAAAAAATAATCGTCAATGTGCTTGCAAATCCGAACATAAGCTGCCTGATCGTCTGCGGGGAAGAAAGCGCCCATCTGGCAGGCCAGTCCCTGATCTCCCTTGCCGAAAATGGAGTTTCCACAATGGCAGGCTCAAGAAAAATAGCCGGCTCAAATTCTCCCCTGCCCTATTTAAACGAAATTCCAATGACTGCAATTTCTCGCTTCCTCAGGGAAGTAAAAGTCATAGACCTTGTCGGAAACAAGGACCCTGCCGCCATCCAGAAAGCGATCGACTCCTGCACCGCCCCTGCAAGAAGCGAGGCTCATATCGTATCTATACCCGAGATCGATGAAAACACATGGAGAAAGTACGAAAAATTGGTGACTCAGAACGTGATGTCTAAAATTAAAAAAGGATGACCAGAGGATTGCCTTTGATTCTTCAATAAAGCCCTTCAATAAGGCCCATCTGGGTTGTACTTTAAATCGGTTATGATCACATCAATATATTCCAAATCACCGTCTTTTAAATTCCAGACACCTGCCCCTTTTAGAGGGAGTTTCAGTCCTTCAAATTCACCATATTTCCGAATTGGAGTGGACCAATTTTCTAATTTAAATTTATCGTTGTCCATATCTCGATAACGTGGAGCTATGAAGTTTGTCAATTTCCCTTCGTCGTCAAAATATATTGTCGCTGTTACACTTTTGCCCATATCCTTCAACGTTACTCTCGCTGAATTAGCATCAATGGATTCGAAGGAAATATTTTTTCCCAAAAAAGCCGATGGGAACCACATCATTTCGTTAAGATAACGCATCATTGCTCCCTGATCCATTTCCTTACCTGCAGAATTCGCAACTGTGAATAATGAAACCGCCTTCACGAGAATATTGCCCTTGCCCTCCATGTAATAATCCCTCACTCGTATCAGTGGCAAACCAAAAACTTTCATATATGCAATCCACACGAAACCGGGCGGGCTTATGGAATAATATTCTTTAGCCTCAAAGTTCATCCAAGGTTGTTTGGCGTCTTTTCTAATTTTTCCCACCTGCTTAAGCCGTACCGTTTGAACGACCGGTTTGCCAACCACCCCGGTATACACAAGATATCTTTTTACCGGATCTGGCAGTTTTTGCAACATTTCTTCGGTGACAATTACCTGTTTTTGTTCCTTATGTTGCGTAAATACTTTATCTATCTCCTTGCTAAGACTCGATGAGGCAACAAAAAATATATTTGAAGCAATAGCTTTTAGCATATTTCACCTCCCATTTGCATTTTTCCACTGAGTGAATTGGCGGTTTATATAACTCAAGGACAAGGCCAGGTTTTTGAACTGATCTTTGAATTTTTATGATAAATGTTATCCGGTCACACAAAGAATGCAGTCACACAAAGTGCAATTTGTGAATGCAGGCCCAAGCATAAGGTTCATAGATACCGGCGGCGGTCCCCTCCGGTCAGCTGCCAGCATCAAGCCAATTTTTGAAAAATGACTTACCCTGCAACTTTTTAATAGATTTCCTTAACCCTTCCAACCTGACCATTCGTTAATTGAACTTTTATCCCGTGCGGATGAGTTGGAGAATTGGTTAAAATTCTTTTTACAACGCCTTGAGTAATTTTTCCGGTTCTCTGGTCTTCTTTTAAGACGATCCCTACACTCAACCCTTCTTTAATATTTGCTCTGATAGTGCCATTGTTCATGGAAGAAGGTAAATTTGGGATTATATAAACATGTACGGTTTAAAAAAATTAGATTTTGAATTAGATGAAGTTACAGCCTTACTGATGTATCTCGGACGTTCTGATGCATCTCGGACGTTCTTGTCCTGCTCGCGAAGCGAAGTGGCTTTCCCTAATGGACAGTATAAAGAGAAAACAGACCTAAAAAATATATGAGTGATATTGATGTCAGTAAAAAAACTCTAACTTATTTATACAAATGAATTGAATATGTGATGAAGTTTATCTACCCATAACAAAATCCCACTAATTGTGATGATACACAATGGTTGACCTCAACGAATCCGAGACGCGAAAAAAGCTCATAGACCCGATGCTTGTTGCTGCAGGGTGGAATATTGTTTCCTACGATAAGACAAAAAGTCAAAAAAATTACAATACATGTGCAATTAGAGAGTATCCTACTGATTATGGGCCTGCAGATTATGCACTTTGTATTGAAGGAAAAATCCTTGGAATTGTTGAAGCAAAGAAGGTAAAATCTGGTACACAGAGTGTTTTAACGCAGGCGGAGAGGTATTCACGCGGGCTTCCTGATAATCCTTTCAATTTTAATGGATATCGAGTTCCTTTTTTATACTCAACAAACGGAAAAGAAATCCGGTATCATGATGTTCGCCATGCTCTTAGCCGTTCGAGACAAATATCCGGATTTCATACGCCTGAGGCTCTTGTTGAGAAGTTAAATTACGACTTTGAAGAGAGAAATACCAAATTTTTTGATATACCTGATAACACAAGAATGAGGCCCTATCAATGTGAAGCCTGTGATGCGATAGGACATACTATTGTTAATCGTAAACGGACAATGCTGGTTGCAATGGCTACCGGAACCGGGAAGACATTCACGATTGTCAATCTCGTTTATCGCTTAATGAGGGCAGGTGTTGCAAAAAGAGTCCTGTTTCTTGTTGACAGGAGAGCACTTGCTGCACAGGCGGTCAGAGCGTTTTCGTCTTTTGAAACCGAACAGGGGTTGAAATTTGACAAAACTTATGAGGTTTATAGCCAGCGTTTTCAAGGAGGAGATCTGGATGAAAACGAAACTTTTGATTCAAATTTGATTCCTGAAGCTTACCTTACAGACCCAAAGCCAGAGCATAGTTTTGTATACGTATCTACAATCCAGAGGATGACTATTAACCTGTTCGGAAAAGTTTCTGAATATTCATGCAGTGACGAACCTGAAGATGAAGATGCAAGGAAGCTCGATATTCCAGTACACGCTTTTGATCTGATCATAGCGGATGAATGCCATAGGGGTTATTCCGCACAGGAGGTTTCAGTGTGGAGAGACACTCTTGATCATTTTGATGCCATCAAAGTAGGGCTTACGGCCACGCCTGCTGCTCATACTTACGCATACTTTAAAGATATTGTTTACAAGTATGGTTATGAACAGGCTGTTCAGGATGGATATCTGGTTGACTATGATATTGTCGCACTGGAATCAAGCGTCCGCATGAATGGAATATTCCTTCGTGAAGGCGAAATGATTGGGATTATAGATCATGAAACCGGACAACGTAGAATTGACATGCTTGAAGATGAACGTGAGTTCTCAGCTGAGAAGATAGAGAAGGAGATCACGAATATTGATTCTAACAAGAAAATCCTTCAAGAGATCAAACGTTATGCTGAAGAGCATGAAGAAAGATACGGACGTTTTCCAAAGACTCTGATCTTTGCCGTGCAAGACCTAGCAAATTCTTCATCTCATGCTGATCAGATCGTTGATCTTGCCAGGGATATTTTTGGTAGAGGGGATTCGTTCGTCCAGAAGATTACAGGCAAAGTTGACCGTCCTTTGCAGAGAATCAGGGAGTTCAGGAACAGAAAAGAGCCAGGAATTGCCGTAACCGTTGATCTTTTATCAACAGGAGTTGATGTTCCGGATATTGAATATATTGTGTTTTTGAGATCTGTTAAGTCCCGTATCCTTTTTGAACAGATGATTGGGCGCGGTACACGCAAAGGGGAGCATTATCCGGATAAGTCGCATTTTGTTGTTTTTGATTGCTTTGGTGGAACCCTTATCGATTATTTCAATGGGGTTACCGGTGTGACAGCCGAACCTCCCAAAAAGGAAGTAAAACCTGCAAGAAAGATTATTGAGGATATCTGGAATAACCGGGACAGGGCTTACAATGTACGTGTTCTGACAAAACGGCTCAACAGAATTGATAAAGAGATGAGCGGAGAGGCTCGGGACATGTTCAGCGCTTTTATAGAAAAAGGCGATCTGAATCGTTTTGCGATCTCTCTTGAAAGACGCCTTTCAGAGGACTTCACAGGAACTATGGAAACCCTGAGAAATCCTGACTTTTTGAACCTGCTTGAGAATTATCCCAGACCATCAAAAAATTTCCTTGTGGATTATGGAATAAGAGATGTGGTTTCATCCACCTGGATAGTGAGGGATGCTGCAGGTAACGAATATAGACCGAAAGATTATCTGAGTATTTTTTCCGAATTTGTAAAAGAGAATTCTGAAAAGATTGCTGCAATCGGTATTCTTCTTGACCGTCCTCAGGACTGGAATACGGATGCACTTGGAGAGTTAAAAGAGAAACTCGAATCTTCCCAGCAGCGATTTACTATTGAAAATTTGCAGAGGGCGCATAAAGAGAGATACAACAAGGCGCTTGTGGATATTATTTCGATGATCAAGCACGCTGCCCGTGAAGAGGAGTCTCTCTTGACGGCTGAAGAGCGTGTTAGCCTCGCTTTTGACAAGGTAACGATGGGAAAGCATTTTACACCTGATCAACATTTATGGCTTGACCGTATCAGGTCGCATTTGATTGCAAACCTCTCTATTGACAAAGAGGACTTTGAATACATTCCTGTGTTTTCCGATTACGGTGGATGGAATAAGGCTAACCGTGTTTTTGAAGGCCAGCTTTCAACTTTGATTTCAGAATTTAACAGGGCAGTTGCAGCATGAGCGATATTGTACAGAAATTATGGGGTTTTTGCCATACTTTACGGCATGAAGGTATCGATTACGGCGATTATATCGAACAAATTACATACCTGCTTTTTTTGAAGATGGCAGACGAGCGGGGAATTAAACTCCCTGAAGCCTGCGACTGGCAATCCCTGAAAGAAAAGTCAGGGACCGAACTCACTGAGCATTACACTGATGCACTGCGGACACTCGGTAAACAGGAAGGACTTCTTGGTGACATTTTTGCAGGCGCCCTCTCGCGTTTTCACAATCCGGTGAGCCTGAAGAAAATCATTTCCCTTGTTGATGAAACCGAGTGGACAGGCCTTGATATCGATGTCAAAGCTATGGCTTTTGAAGGCCTTCTTGAAAAAGCAGCAAGCGAAGGCAAAAAAGGTGCAGGACAGTACTTTACGCCAAGGATTGTGATCCAAACAATCGTAAGGTGTACAAAACCCGACCCCCGAGGCCACCGGGATTTTTCAATAATGGACCCGGCATGCGGTACAGGCGGCTTTCTTGTCTGTGCCTATGAATGGCTGAAGGCTATGACAGCAGGCGGAGCCCTTGACCGCGACCTGGCAAAACTCATCCGCTACAGCACCTATTTCGGGCAGGAACTTGTGGAACGTCCGCGCAGGCTTGCCCTTATGAATCTGTATCTTCACGGCATCGAACCTGAAATCAAGCTCGGAGATTCGATTTATGAAATCCCGGACTCAATGAGGTTTGATGTGGTGCTCACCAATCCTCCCTTCGGGACAAAAGGCGCAAACCAGTCTCCAGGCAGGGAAGATTTTGTTATCGATACCTCAAACAAGCAGCTCAATTTCATCCAGCACGTCATGACTATTTTGAAACCCGGAGGCAGAGCCGCAATCGTAGTTCCTGACAATGTTCTTTTTGCCGACCAGGCAGGAGAAGTTTTCAAGGTGCTCTGTGAAGATTGCGACCTCCACACAGTACTGCGGCTTCCGGACGGCACCTTCACGCCCTATTCCCCAGGCACGAAAACCAATGTGATATTCTTCACGAAAGGCATCCCCACAGACCAGACCTGGGTCTACGACTGCCGGACAAACGTCCCAAAGATCACAAAAAAAGACCGTCCGCTCACAAAAGAGCATTTTGCGGAATTTGAAAAATGCTTTGGCACCGACCCTAACGGCAGGGCAAAACGCGAAGAAAAAGATTCCCAAGAAGACCGCTGGCACAGTTTCCACATCTCCGAACTCAAAGCCCGTGACTACAAAATCGATTCCCTGAAGTGGCTCCGGGACGATTCCTTAAGTGATACAGACGGCCTTCCCGACCCAGAAGAACTTGCAGCGGAGGCGATTGATGAGCTTGAAGCGGCATTGGGCGAACTGAATGCGATTCTTGATTTGATGGGGAACGGTTATGCAGCAGAAGAGTGAACTTCCGGAAGGGTGGGAGTTTGTCTCTTTTGGAGACATTTTAGAGATAAACCCATCAAAGCCTCCTAAGAATATTGTTTCTCCGGATACTCCTGTTACCTTTGTGCCAATGCCAGCAGTAGATGCTGTTTCAGGCGAAATAACAGATCCCGAAGTTCGACCATTTTCAGAGGTACGAAAAGGATATACTGCATTTCGAAATGACGATGTGATATTAGCAAAAATCACTCCATGCATGGAAAACGGAAAAGCTGCAGTTGTAAGAAATTTGTTAAACAATTTAGGGTTCGGTTCAACTGAATTTATCGTTTTTCGCTCAAAAGGTGCAATTCTCCCTGATTATCTTTATCACTTCATTCATCAAGAATCATATCGCAAATTGGCAGAATCAAATATGACTGGCAGTGTTGGACAAAAGCGTGTACCAAAAGATTTTGTCCAGAATTCCTCTATTCCTCTTCCCCCTCTTCCCGAACAGTACCGCATCGTTTCAGCTATTGAAGCTCTTTTTGCCCGTCTGGATGCAACAAATGAGAAGCTTGACAGGGTGCCGGAAATTTTGAAGAGGTTCAGAGAATCGGTGCTTGCTGCTGCTTATAATGGCATTTTGACTGAAGATTGGAGGAAAACAAATCCTATATCTCTAGATGAGCTACTAAATCAGAGTTTATGCATGGAGAAAAGGTCCAATTATATTTCTGAATCAAATGAATTACCTATGTCGTGGATTTTAACAAAAGTAGGTAAAATAACGTCTCGCGTTCAATATGGTACATCAGTTAAAGCGGATGCAGATGAGACAAATGGAATTCCCATATTAAGAATGGGAAATATTCAAGATGGAAAATTAGACTTTACTGATTTAAAATATATCTCGTATGATAATGAAGATATTCCTTCATTTTATGTACAACAAGGAGATATTTTATTTAATCGTACAAATAGTCCTGAACTTGTAGGTAAATGTGCAGTCGTTAATATTGATATAAATGCAATTTTTGCATCATATCTAATAAGAATTAGGTGTCTTTCTGATATTTTACTCAGTGACTATCTTTCTTGGTGGATAATGAGTCCTTACGGTAGAAAGTGGGCTCAATTCGCTAGAACTGATGGTGTCAGTCAATCGAACATCAACGCTTCCAAATTAAAATCACTGCTAATTCCTCTTCCTCCCTTCCCCGAACAACACGAAATAGTTCGGCGTGTTGATGCACTCTTTGCTTTTGCCGATTCGATTGAAACAAAAGTTAAAGCGGCAATGGAAAAAACTGAAAAACTCAGACAGTCCATTCTTACGAAGGCGTTTTCAGGGGAACTTGTGGAGACAGAGGCTGAGATTGCAAGAAAGGAAGGCAGGGATTATGAAACGGCTGAAGTTTTGATTGAGAGAATTAAGGAAGAAAGAAGGAAGAGTGGGAAAAAAGTACAAGTGTGATGCTATTTAGAATTCAATATTTTTTTCACTTTTTTGGAAAAGACGGAGGTTTAACAATTGTGGACTACCTTCTTTGCCTCCCGATACTAGAAAAATATGTTTCAAGCAAGTTTCCCCTGTTTGTAGAGAAGCATACGATTGCAATTTTTATTTTCTAACTTTATATAACTAATTTAATATTTATAGAATAGTGAGTTTTTACCTATAAGTGCCACAGTAAATATTTATGTATTGTAAAGGTGTTACTAAGTTGGAATTACATAAATATCTTCTTGGATCAAAATCAAAACAATCAAAGATTTGTAGCCTAAGTTTCTTCTCCATATTAATAACCCAAAGTATTTTTAGGGATAGCTATGAATTATGAAAGAGGTTCTGTTTGGCGAAAGTGGGATCTACACCTACACACTCCTTCTTCTTATGATTATGATAATAAAGGCGTTACCAATGAAGAATTTATTCGAACTTTAATATCTGAAGGAATTAACGCTGTAGCAATTACAGATCATCATTTAATAGATGTTGGAAGAATAAAAAAATTACGGGATTTGGGTGGAAATGATTTAACTATATTTCCCGGAATTGAACTTCGATCTGAACTAGGGGGTAAAGAAAGCGTTCATTTTATCGGGATATTTCCAGAAAATTGTGATATTGATTACGTTTGGCTCCAACTTCAAGCAAAGTTAAGAATAAGCCCATATGATATGAAAACGAAATCAAATGACTCGGTTTATGTTGATATGAAAGACTCTGCTAAAGTAATACATAGTCTTGGTGGAATTGTCACTGTTCACGCTGGAAAAAAATCTAATGGAATTGAAGGAATATCTAATGCAGAAGTATTCAAAAGAAATTTAAAGAAAGATTTGGTGGACAGTATAGATATTTTAGAGATAGGTAAAATATTAGATGTAAGAGAATATCAACGTATCGTATTTCCCAACATCGGAAAAGAGTTACCTCTCATAATTTGCTCTGATAACCATAATATAACAAATTATATGGTAAAAGAAAACTGTTGGATTAAAGCTGACACTACATTTTTAGGTTTGCAACATGCTATTCAAGAGCCGAGAGATAGAATCTTCATAGGAAGCATCCCTGAAAAGTTAGAGAGGTTGTCCGATAATAAAACAAAGTATATTAAATCTATAAAAATTCAGAAAAAAGAAAATACAAGAATAGGTGAAATTTGGTTCAATAACGAAATACAATTTAATCCTGAACTTGTAGCAATTATAGGAAATAAGGGAAATGGAAAAAGTGCTCTTGTCGATGCGATTGGTTTAGTTGGGAATACTAAACAATACAAATCACTTTCTTTTTTGTGTGAAGAAAAATTCCGAGATCCTAAAAACAATAAAGCAAAAAATTTTAAAGTTCAACTTGCCTGGGAAAGCGGTACTTACACCGAAAGAGGGTTAGATGAAAATATCGATGAAACAAATCCAGAATTAGTTAAGTACATTCCACAAAATTTCCTTGAAACAATATGCAATGAAATAAGTAATATCGAAGAGACGGATTTTGACAAAGAATTAAAAAAAGTAATTTTCTCGCATGTTCAAAGTTCGGATAGATTAGGAAAGGAAACACTTGATGAAATTATCGCTCATAAAAATGAAGAGGCATCGAATCAGATTGATATTTTTAAGCAAGATTTGCACAAAATAAATGAAGAAATTAAATTACTTGAAAATCAATCGCGGATTGAATATAAACAAGAGTTAATAAATTTAATTTCACTTAAAAATCAAGAACTTGAATCACACGAAATATCAAAGCCCTCTGAAATCCAAAAGCCAGAAAATGACCCTCAAAAACAAAAGGAAATAATCGAGTTGAATGAAAAGATTGAGGACTCGAAGAAAAAACTCCACAATACACTAAAAAAGATAGACAAATTAGAAAAAGTTCTTTCGAATCTAAATTTGAAAATTTCTAATGGGAATAAGCTTATAGGTAAAATTGAGACATTCAAATATAAATTTGAATCGTTGAAAAAAGATAGTGATCCAGTGCTTGAAAGTGTTGGATTAAAATTCGAAGATATAATAAAGTTAGAGATAAATGAAGAACCAATTAACGAAAAAATCAAGAAGTGTTCCAAATTAAAAAGCAAGGTGGAATATCTGCTAAACCCTGATAATACAGATAGTCTCACATCTTTAAAACAAGAAATCGAAACTTCAAGAGAAGAATTAAAAATCAAACTGGATGAACCAAACAGAGAATACCAAAAATACATTACTTCTCTTGAAGAATGGAACAAAAAAAGAAAAAGCATAGAAGGTGACAAATCGACTGTTGGTTCATTGAAGTACTATGAAGAAAAACTCAAAAATTTGCAAGATGTTCCACAAAGATTAGATGAATTAAAAGAGCAACGTATAAACAAGGCAAAAGAAATCTATGCCAAAATTATAGATTTAGCTGAGTCTTATAGAGAATTGTATACTCCTGTTCAGAAATTTATAGAATCTCATTCTCTTGCAAAAAACAAATTTCAACTTAAGTTCGAAGTGAATATCGCCAATATTGGGTTTCAAGATAGATTTTTTGAAATAGTTAGTCATGGTGCAGCAGGAACTTTTTATGGAGTTGAAGAGGGGGGAAAGAGACTTCAAAACATTATAAACAGCCATGGTTTCAAAGAAGAAGAAGGATTAGTTGAATTTTTGAATAAAGTTATGGATTCATTATTCTTTAATAAGAAGGATAATGACGCACCTATCGATCCTCATAAATTATTGAGAAAGGGTAAAGATATCACAGAACTATATAACTTGATTTATTCACTGGAGTACTTAATCCCTAAGTATGAGTTGAGAATGGGAGATAAGGAGCTATATCAGCTTTCTCCAGGAGAAAGAGGTACACTTTTACTAATGTTTTATCTTTTGGTTGATAAGAATGACATTCCTTTGATAATAGACCAACCAGAGGAGAATCTTGACAATCAAACCGTTTTTGAACTTCTAGTACCTTGCATAAAGGAAACAAAAAAAATAAGACAAGTTTTTATTGTAACTCACAACCCGAATTTGGCAGTAGTTTGTGACGCTGAACAAATTATATACGCAAAATTAGAAAAAGAGAATAATTATAAAATGAACTATGTAAGTGGAGCTATAGAAAATCCAAATATAAATAAATTAATTGTAGACGTTTTAGAGGGAACTAGACCCGCTTTTGATAATCGGGATGCAAAATACCTATCTTGAACACCTCGAGGCTTTTAAATCCAATATTTCTTCTTCTTTTTTAGGGAAAGGCCGGCCTTCTTCGTCGGCCGGTGAGAACCATGGTACCCAAAAAACTAAAACAAAATCCTCGATTATGTGATATACAGCATATATCCAGCAGAGGATTTTATTTCCATAATCATTTAATAGATTGAATAATCATTCATTATATTGAATGATGAACGAATTCAGTAAATTTGTTGGGAACAAAATTCTGGGATGGTTTCTTTCTCATCCTACCATTTCGGTGAATCTGAATGAACTTGCCCGTGAACTTGAGGTCTCACCAGGCAGCGTTAAGAGGTTCGCAGATTTGTTTTATAGAGAACATATGGTGGAATCGATGCTCTTTTGAACTTCATCTCTTTTCTTTTTCGCTATATACATTTTGGCTCTTCGCTAGTTAATATGGGTATCTTTTTATAATATGATTATAATATAAACGAGTGACACAATATTTGACATAAATAATGATAGGAGTTTGATTACCCATTTGCGAAAAAACGTTCGAAATACCTTTGAATGTTAAAGAACCATGGTACATAGCAGATTATAAACTTGACTCAATATCTAAAAACCTTAATATTTGGCTTGATTTTAGACGTGGTTCTAAATTTCCTTGTCCTAAGTGTGGTAAACATAATTGCTCAGCCTATGATACCAAGGAAAAAGAGTTGCGGCATATTGATTACTTTAATTACACCACCTATTTGCATTGTAGAGTTCCTCGAGTAAAATGTAGCAATTGTGGAATTCTCCAAATAGAAGTTCCATGGGCTCGTGAACAAAGTGGTTTTACTCTTCAAATGGAAACCACGATCCTGGAGCTGGCAAAAAGAAT
>Ga0074193_1003025_pt1 | contig 13369 bp, 18 predicted proteins | sample EPASupsiteHSE605_FD_64523 | JGI IMG/M metagenome (GOLD analysis project Ga0074193, IMG submission 64523) | Bioremediated contaminated groundwater from EPA Superfund site, New Mexico - Sample HSE6-05 | ecosystem: Environmental > Aquatic > Deep subsurface > Groundwater > Contaminated ... | reverse complement strand
CAGGCGTTTAACTGCCAGAACCACATACTCTATTCAGTTTTCAATGAGCGTTTTAACGACTTGTGCTTGTCGCCATCATGAATGATGGATTAACTTAATTATATCATAAGGTCTTTACATTTGCCTTATATCCCCATAGCTGAAGCTAGGGGCTTTACGGCAACAAGTGGTAAACGTCGATTATTACCCTTGATAACCATTAATCAATTCACCAAATTGATCTCGTTTATGGTCTCTTCAATACTTACTTTTACAAGTGCCCTATGATACTTCGGACGTTTACTGTTTAATGTGCTTTCTTCGGATTTCAATCTGTATTCTTTGTCTAAGGTTGTCTTTGGGTATAATCGGCAATGATTTAATCAGTTCGTCAGTCGTCATAATCTTAATACCAATGTTTTCAATATCAATTAAATTAGCATTATGAACCTCGGCAGTTCTGGCACCAGTTCCATCTCTGAGCACAATTACTTCATAATCTAAAGAGTTTGCATCCCAGACCGTACTACGGATACAGTTGGGAGTTTGAACCCCGGTCACAATAATTTGCTCGACACCTAAACGCTTTAGTACGCAATCTAATTCGGTTTGGAAAAAGGCACTCCAACGTTGTTTAATGATTAAATATTCCCCTTCAATTGGTTTTAGCTCATCAAGAATTTCAGCGCCTTGCGTTCCCTGAACACAACCTCCACCCGCTTTCATAAAAGCATCATATCTTGTCAGTTCCACGTCGCTTCCATCAGCACGGTAATAACGAAATACATGAATAATTGGTATTTTATGGATACGACATGCATCCAATGCTCGTTTAATATATGGAACGACATTCATGGCTCCCTTTACTTCAAAAGGAGCTCCCGGTTGGCAAAAATCCTTTTGCATATCAATTATTATAAATGCAGTTTTCTCCATACCCATACCCTTTCAAGTTTTTTTAAACCACAATCAACGTGATAGACATTCTTCATATACCTTACCAATTTTGCAAAGTAGTTATTTCTCATCTCATCCTCTCTTCCCACTAATTTTATCAAAAAGTGCGGTCTGATCACTTGAGCAATAGTTCAACTTACTACTCTCAATCATCTGAAGCCGTTTCTTTATGTTTAATTTTCCGAGTGTAATCTTTATTTGATTTATGGGGACGTGTGCCTGTATTGAAGAGAGACTTTGTTCTCGGCTTACGAACTAGCTTTGATTTCTTTTTATGTTTCCTCTCAAATCATCGATTTAAAGTGTTCATAGTATTCCCGATGGAAGTACTGCATGCCACTTGGATACAGATAGTCAAGCATTTTTTCTAAATCCCGACGACTTTGATAGTAAAGAATACCGCTTCACTCTGACAGCTTAGTCGCCTTTTGAACAAGCTTTGGAGCTATATTAACTTGTGTACTTAACACCCTGGTTAAGTCATCAAGAAAATAACGGTTTCCATAGATTCTCAGCCGTGTACCAGTTCTTTGTTTGCCTCTTTTACGGAATATAACCTTGTCAATGCCGCTATGTAACTCAAAGTAGGCTCGGATAAAATCCCTGTGCTCCAATATATTCGGATAGTTACGCTGCTCGCTGATGCGAGGTTGCCAACCATATAGGACCAACTGGTTAAGATCAAATTTAAATATCTTGAGCTTATACTGTGGGCCAGTACGGGATTCTCCCTCAAAAACGTTGGTTGATAAATTTAATGATTCGCGAACGACATTCAGATAATATCGGTCATTGTGGCGAAGCATAAAATATGGATATCTGTCCTCTATGGGGCTGCCAATTGACCACAGAAAACCAAGAACGTATAAGTCCATCATAATTATTGGGCCGCTCCTTTTGATTTCAAGGCTTTCTATAGACATTTAGACCTATTTTTATATCCTCATTATCAGGTATTGATACATTACCTTCGGTCGAGGCGATAATAATGCTTTTCCCCGAAGAGGATTTGCCAAATTCCTTTGATATATCAACTGTGATGGTCAATATATTTCCATCTAACTTCATTTCACAATTCTTCATAACAACGTCTCTCCTTTGGATTAATTGTTCTTTTCCTCGTATCTAGAGAAAGTCTCCATATGTATGATTTTTCGAAGGTAGTCCTTGTTTGATTTATGAGGGCAAGTGCCTCATTGAAAAAAGTAACGAAACTATATTCTCTGCCTTAAACCCAATAATCAACTCATTGTTCCCTACAACCAAAGGTCTGATTATTGCTTTTGGATTGGTCGCGAGAAAACTGGCAACTGCCGATTCGTTTGAATCTTCAAGTTCTTTCCCAAGATCTTTGTAAGTTTTGCTCTTCTTGTTAAGTAGCCCCTGAACGGTAATTCCTCCAATTTTTGCTAGCTCTATTAGTTCATCAACAGATAGAGGGCTTTTTATAATGTTACGGTACTCAAACTTAACATTTTCTTGCAGAAGACCCGCTTCAGCTTTACGACAAGTCGTTCACTGGGGAAAACAATAAAATCTAAGCACTCTTTTTCCTCCAATTCAGTAATGTTATGTTAGCTCGAGTTTTAATATCATTTTTGGGATACCACCTGCCCCTGGGAATCATAAAGGGCTCCCGGATTGCTATCATTATTATTAATAGTCACTGTCTCCCCGTCGCAGGTAGCCACAATTGTTCCATCATGATCAATCCAAAATACCTTAACCCCTGCTGCAGTAAGCTTGGATAACGTGGATACTGCAGGATGTCCATAGTCATTCATTTTCTGCTCCTACTGAAATAATCGCATATTTAGGCGAAACAGCCTTTAGAAATACACTGCTAGTAGCATTAGAACTACCGTGATGACCCACTTTAAGAACATCAGCTTTTACAATCTGAGGCAATAGTTACGGAAGTTTTTCTACAACCGGTGACCAATAGGATCATAAATACTAATATAACGAACGTCTATGACATTTTCGGTTTCCTTAAAATCAAAATGATATAAGGCCCATTGCTCTTTTCATCTATTTCGGATGAATTTCATCAGAATAATAAAAGAATTGGTTGCATACCGATTCTTACTCACAAAAGTCAAAATGCGCCTTATGAGTTTACTCACAAAATCAACCCTACGATCAACCAAGCAATAGCTGAAATAAGAATCAACAATACAGTGTTAACGCAATAATTTTCCTCTTAAAATCGTTACAGCCTGTCCTCCGATATATACTCGTTCGTCTTCTATTCTAACTTTTAAAATTCCGCCTCGTTCTGATACCTGACTTGCAATAAATTGATCTTTACCCAGCCTTTTCTTCCAATACGGAGCTAAGCAACAATGTGCCGAACCTGTAACCGGATCTTCATTTACTCCTATACCTGGCGCAAAAAATCTGGACACAAAATCAAATTCCTTAGATAATGATTTACTTGTAACAATTACTCCTCTGCTCAGAATCTTTCCTAATGCGTTAAAATCAGGTCTTAAATTTCTAACTTCTTCCTCAGAATTAACTTCAATAATATAATCGAATCGATTCTTTCCGATATATTTAGCGTCTATGCCTAACGATTCCATTAAGCCATTTGGAAAGCTTGTTTCTTCATCTGGTTCAGTCGGAAAGTTTAGCTCTATCCAACCGTTATCTATGTTTTTTGCTGTCAAGAGTCCACTCTTAGTGTAAAATCTGGCTTCTTCATTTTCCGGTAAATGCTTCTGTTCCCATAGGATGTGGGCACTTGCAAGTGTAGCGTGGCCACAAAGATCAACTTCTATATTCGGTGTGAACCATCGCAGGTTATACCCATTATCTACTTTAAGAAGAAAAGCAGTCTCCGATAAATTCATTTCCATTGCAACTTTTTGCATCCATTCGTCAGTAACCTCCTCGGTCAAAACGCAAACCCCGGCTGGATTACCAAAATACGGTTTGTCTGTGAAAGCATCAACTTGATAAATACTCAATCCCATAGTTTTCCTCCTTATCGCCATTACTTTAGTACACAAGTCATTATAATTTGCCATATCTTGTTTGCTTATTGGGTGAATTATAAGTAATTTGATTCCGCAATCAAAAATCCAATTTTAAATAGATATGATGATCCGATTCTCTACTTCCGTTTATGTAGTTCGTGTGTCCCATGCAAGGGCGATGAAATGTTACCGACTTCTCTCCGCAGACATCACTCTGCTTCATCAGTACTTTTCAGTGATCCGATTCCTATCTTTTGCCGTTTGGCTTTCTTGCTTGTTATCGCTTGTTAGCCATACTTCATTTCTGAAGAGCGGTAAGGTCTCCCAAGTTGATGTATCATCACGTTGTCGAACAATACCTGGTTCTACGACAACCCACAAGCATATTTCGCCACTATTCACGCATTAACCCAATCTATCTCCTTTACTTACTGGTTGTTCTGGCTGGATCAAAATAACTCCCCGTTCTGTATAAACCCCTAATACTAATACTTCTGACATGAAATCGGCAATTTGTCTTGGGGGAAAGTTAACGACTCCCAGAACTTGTTTCCCAATAAGTTCTTCCCTCTTATAACATTCAGTAATTTGAGCACTCGATCTCTTTGTGCCAATCTCTTCTCCAAAATCAACCCATAATTTATATGCTGGCTTTTTAGCCTTTTCAAAAACTTCTACCTGGACAATTTCTCCAACTCTAATATCCAATTTCATAAAATCATCAAAAGTAGCCAAAATCTTTACCTCCTGGCAGTTTATAAATAAATTATTCTATCCCCATCAACAACTTCAACTCAATCAAGGCAGTTTTACCCTTAATCGCATATTCGAGTGGCCTTCTTTTGCAAGGAATTTATTCCTCATTACTCAATCATCTACACAAGCCACCCAGCCGGAGTTTACCAAACCAAAACAAAGTCCCACTATTTGCGGCCGGCAGCTAATCAACTGGACTCCTATTCAGAACAATCGGAAGAAAAGCTCCCGAATTAACAGTGTGTTCTTGTTCCTAATCTTGAATAGAAGATTCTTCTTCGAAGGCCTTTTCTTGCCCGAGCACTGGGAGCCGTTCAGATGATTGGTCAGATTCGTCACCAGTGACGAATCTGGATAGCCGTCACTAACCTATGGCCGTTTGCTAAGAGTAACGACCAATCCTTTCAACCACTTGCCCTATTCTCCATAGGGAAGCAGGTCCATGGTATCAACGCTACTTCAATCACGGCTCCATTCAACCAAAAAGTTATACACTCACCTTCACACCGACTTAGAATGAGGCCTTCTTTAAGAAGCAGGGGGAATTTTTCCTTCATAACACACCGGAAGCGAGTGGGTGGGAGATCTGCACCGTTTCTCAGACAAAACACAGACCATTATTCGAATCTTAGCGAAGAATTTGTTTTACTCGGCCTACAATTCCATTGATAAGTCGAACTTTTATTCCATGTGGATGTGTAGAAGAATTAGTTAGAATATCTTTAACAATTCCTTCTGTCAGTTTTCCTGTTCTTTGATCTTGTTTTTGAACTACTAAAACGTGTGTACCTGCCTTAATATTTTCTCTATTATTTCCATCCACTGTATGAACACCAACCCATTCTGTGCCATTATTTTTGAGTAACCAGTAATCGAATTGACCCCTTCTAATCTGACCGACTTAAAATCCTGATGCGTTGGAGCGATGTCTTTGAGGGCACAACTACACTACCCATTCTTACTTGATGATGACAGACGTTTCTGTTAATAATAGCTCTTGAATATCGGTTTCTTGAGGATAAGGTTTTATAGACAAACTGAATTCAACTCCAGATACGTCATCCGGTAACGACGGTATCACTACAAAGGAGTGCTGTATCCCCCTTGATTGTCCGCTTCCTCCACTCAATCGGCACTGATATTCCGGGGAAATTGATAATTCAAAATTGGCATGTCTAAGCCTTACATTTGGTTCAGCAGTGTTAATCTCGGTTTCAATGTACACCACACTAGCATTGCTATATTGTTTCATATGTGTGACCGAATGAATTATACTGTCAAGTTCCAAGAATTTCAAGATGGGAACGAACTTTAAAAAACCACTCGGTTCTATTGGTGGCTGATAACGGTGCTCACCACTATACATGTAAGCGAAGATTCTTTGCAGCCACTCCTCTGTGAGTCCGTACTGATGACTCCATGCTGAAATTCTATCAGAATTCGGAAATCCCGGATTATTATTAGAAAGCTCTTTGCGCTTTGCAAGCAGCCCACAAATCTGCTCATCGATTGAAGCCACCTCTTCACAGTAGTAATCTGTCGGTGAACGAAACGAGCTTCGCATTAACGCAGTTTTCATCAACTTTAAGACCTCTTTCTTGTAAATAATTTCTTCTATACTCTGGCATTCGCTACTTACCTGAATATTCCTGCAAAGACTTTGAAGTAATTGGAACCGAGATATCACTTGAGGAAATAGCCACCGCCTCAATAGCACCTGCACCAATTTTCAAAGCGATCTTAATTAATTCTTTTCGCTTTAATTCAATCCCATTGATTCCATTGACTTTCAACTCTGATTCAAGTATAACCTCATCAGCTCTTTCAATCATTTTTAGTTGCGCTTAATAACGGTCAGCGCAATGTTCCACCGAGGATTGACTCGACTTGGCTAAAGATAATATAATCCCAGAAATAGCAAGCACAAAACCGATCCAGTGGTAAATAGCTAAAGACTCTCTAAGAATGACTACGCTTAACAAAATAGAAAGGACAGGTTGAAGATTGTTAAAAATTGAGGCACGCCCGCTGCCAATAAGATTAATGCCAATGAGATTAAGAAAAAAAGCAACCCCTGTTACGCAGCACCCCATATAAATGATAATCGCCAATTCAAATATGCTTAGGTGCCATGGGGTAGAGACTAGCTGCCAGACGCCTAGAGGAACGAGTAATATCGTACCAAAAGCCATAGCAAAGACAGCTGTTACAAGTGTGGATAGTTTTTGCATGATTCTTTGCCCTAGCACGTAAAAAATTGCGATAGATAAAACATTGACTAATAGAATAAGATCACCAATACCTAAATTTAATGTAAATAGATGCTGTAATGAACCACGCGTGAATACCAATAAAAGCCCCAAAAATGAAGTCACTATACCGAAAAACTGTAACCTATTTAGCTTTACTTTGAATCCAATGACTAATAATGAGTTTGTCACAGCGGGAGAAGTTGCTGCTATTATTGAAGCGTTAGTACCTGATGTATATTTAATACCAACAATAAAAGTAATATATGCGAGTGTAATACCAAAAAATCCTAGTACGAGGAGTTGCCCCAGCTCTTTTCTACTGGGTAGAGTTGAAGTTCTCAGTCGTGACCAAGTCAGGGGTATAATAATCAAAAGCCCGAGTACTCCCCGCAAGGCAGACAAGCCGACCGGAGGAACATTTTCTGCAATTAACTTTCCGGCGATGACGTTGCCAGCATACAATATTGAAGAAATAAGGAGAACCGAATAAGCCTTAATACTTACTTCTTTAGTCTTTTTAGTTATATGCTTTGTGAATCGTTGCATCTTTATTCGCCTCGTAATTCCTCAAAAGATAGTATCCCAATTAATAAATTCTATTGATTTTACTCCATTTGTTCTTCCGATGTAAGAGATAATTAAAATCCTGTGTAAAATTATCAATGCAAAAAGAAAGGCCAATATATCTGCAATGGGAAATGACATCCACACACCTTTCAACCCGTATAGATGTGAGAGTGTTAAAACGAAGGGAATAAGGAACAAAAGTTGTCTTGACAATAACTCTGAAATTCCCATCGGCACAACCTAATAGCATAAAAAACTGACTGGTCTTGAAACCGCCAGACTGATACGGCAATCCAAGTCCACGTCAGCATGTAGAATAGTATTTGTGACATCCGCAGATGATCACGATCAATTCATGCAGGTCAAACGTTTACAGGTCATATGCAACTATTAAATTGAAATGATGCTTTGGTGGATTCGAATAATCTTTTCTTCATAATAAATCCAAAAGAAAAATTCAGAGGGTACATTTAGAATGCACCCCGTCATAAAAGACGCTCACCCCGCCGAAGTTCGCCCTGATATGTTGCATCGAGCATGGGCCGGAGGCAGGAGTGGTACAAATGTGAGCATCATGACTGGTAGTGGTAAAACTCAATCTTGTTCTTTTAATAGCTCTATGTAAAGCTCATAATTCGCTCGATCATGACATACAAAAATTACCTTTTTGATTTTCTCATCATTTTGCAGAAACTGCTTTACTTCATCTATAGATATTTTAGCGGCTTCTTCTTTTGGATATCTATAAACCCCGGTGCTAATGTTGGGAAAAGCTATACTTTCGATTCCATACTTAATTGCTAGTTTTAACGAGTTTCTATAACAGTTCCTTAGTTTTTCACTTTCACCTTTTGTGCCACCACCATTCCATACCGGTCCAACAGTATGAATAACGTACTTTGCAGGTAATTCTCCGGCAGTTGTTATTACCGCCTCTCCGGTCTCGCACCCACCTTGCTTATTTCTAATTTTAACGCATTCCTCTAGAATTGCTTTGCCCCCAGCTTTGTGAATGGCTCCATCAACACCTCCACCGCCAAGTAAACTATTATTGGCGGCGTTTACGATAGCGTCAACCGAAACCTTTGTGATATCTCCTTGTTGTATTTCAATTTTCTCATTCATAATCAACCCCCCAAATACTTGTTTACTGTCTCCCGCCTTTATCTCCAACTTCCCTATTAGTCAAGTCTCACCGTGTGATGGACTGGACTCGGTATCTATCGTCAGACATAAAAACGAAGACTCTTTGCAGCCACTCCTCTGAGAGTTCGTACCGATGACTCTGTGCAGAAATTCCAACCCACAAATCTGCTCATCGATTGAATCCACCTCTTCGCAGTAGTAATCAGTCTGTGGACGAAACGGCTTTGCATTAACGCAGTTTTCATCAACTTAAAGACCTCTTTCTAGTATATAATTTCTTCTATACTCTGGCATTCTCTACTTTCCTGAATATTCCTGCAAAGACCTTGGAATAATTGGATGTTCTCTTACTTCTATGCATCTCAAGACTCATTACAATTGGTTGGTTAAACCTTTTTTAGCGGGATTCCCACCGCTAGATGATATACCCTTATTATTCCATCTATGATGATCTTTTCCGACCCAAGCAATCACTTTGGTGGTGAACTGCATTGAATGACGTACGTTATTAAGCTAATTCTCTGACACTTGCCACTAAAGCCCCTAGTAAACGATGAAACCCTTGGGGATTTTGTGCCGGAACCCTATATTGTTTGTTGATCTCTATTTGCAACGCTGGAATTCCTAATTCATGCGCCACAAAATTCGCAATTGTATTCGGTCCGGAAGTGGCAAAATGGTCATGGGAGATTCTGCTTAACCCGAAGTCCTGAAAGTTACGCTCGACCAATTTGAACATATTCGTCTTTATCAAAAGGGTTTTTCCGCCATTCGTACCAAAATCCACATCGAATTCACTCTCACGGGCTGCTCCATGGATGTCTAAAAAGAACTTCACTTTTCGCCCATTACAAATCTCGGCGATTCTTTCTTTATATATACAAGGGTTATCGAAATTAGGATCTCCACCATATAACTTAGTCACTGCGATAGCATGGCAGCCTGTTAGTTTATTTAATAGGTACACGATAGATCCGGTGAATTGATCTGACATCTTAATCTTCTTTTGTCTATAGTGTCTTACAGCATGTGGGGCAGATACCAAAACTGGCAGCTTCCCGATAGAGACCCAAAAGGGGTCTTCTTGCTTAGGGTTAACTCTCTTGTCTGTCTTATAAAAATAGACTTTTTCAATGTTAACTGCTTCATCATTAATACGAGATCGACTGAACTCTCCTAGAATATCTTTTGGGTTGCCCAAAGTAATGCCTCCCAGAATTTTCGATGACGTTTCACAAACAGTAAAAATCCATATAATTATCGAACCTTTTTTCTATTTGCCTTTTACAAGTTTTCGCTTTCTAGGCTTTATGTGGTTATTTCTAGACGCAATTAAAGATTTCTTAGCCCAATCCGCTAACAGCTCTCTGTTTTCCAAAATATCAACGGGAACTTCATAATAGGACATTACCATAGGTTTGTGATCAAATGGTTGGAATGGTTTCATCCCTGCTCTTTCATAATCTAATTTGTTGGAGTCATCCACCTTAAAATATAGGACGTCATCGGCTAGTAATCCAAAAATCAAACCGTCATAGTAACTACCAGCGCCGCCAAACATCTTTTTGACTGTAACAAAACCCAACTCTGCAAGTTGGTCTACTACATATTCTTTGAAACTTTCGCTAACAGCCATGATGTTCCTCCAGTTTTCAAACCTTCCCATGTTGTAGGAAATGGGCCTCCGTGTTTTACGTAAGAATTTTTATGTAACAGGTACGCGAACGGGGACCGTCAAATTCACAAAAATAAATACCCTGCCAGCGACCCAACAGTAATTTTCCGTTATGAATAATGACGGTTTGGGATACCCCTACTGTGCTCGCTTTCAAGTGGGCGGCAGAATTCCCCTCAAGGTGGCGATCTTCAGCCATATCCCAAGGGTAAATCTCATCAAGCCTTCGAAGAAAATCCTTTTGTACATCTGGATCCGCATTTTCATTGATCGTAATCCCTGCCGTAGTATGGGAAGAATATACTACCACAAGCCCTTCTTCAACATTTTCCCGAGCCAGAAGTTCCTTGACCTGCGCCGTTATGTCGAGCATTTCGTCCCGTTTTTTAGTCTGTAGATGTATTTCATGAAACATATTTGTCCCTTCCACATTACAAATGCATTTTAATCTAAAAAATTTGCTATCACATCAAGTAGGAAATACGTCCCATTCCTGCGAATTACCAATAAATTGCTCTACACCGAAGGTTTCAAATGATAATTCGCAATATCCAACCTGTTATTGACAACCCGCATAAACTTCATTTCTTGTTATCACAACATCTGGCAATTATGCCACAGTAGTTTTTGACGAGTATAATTAAAGTACTCGAAGGCGAGATTCGTGGTGTGGTACTTTGAGTGAAAGTCAAGCAAACTTTTTCCGTCCAATTGATCATTACAGATGGCTATTGCTTCGTCAGTACTGTTCGAAGCGAATGTGCTGGTAAGGAATTACTGAAAGTCGAGATTAAAGATTTTGCTTAGTTCATCCATTTTAATCACTTCTTCTTGGAATTTGTGTAGTTTATCATTGATTGTCTTAATTTGCTTCGGGCTTAGCTTGTTGTCTCTAGCATATTCGGCGAGTTTTCTCATTTCAGCTAGTTTGGTCTCCATCTGATCTAACATGTCTAATCGATACTTAACCCATTCTAATTTTAGTTTTAAATAATTCTCATCTATTACAGTTCTCCTCCATGTCGACATTTATTGATCGTTATCCCTGGCATAGACATATACCACATATTATTTGGATTTATTCTGTAAAACCTTTCATCTGCATTCTTTCTCTATTAAGAAATAATGCCATTCCTGTTTTCATTCTTCTAAATCCTAACTTTTCATAGAATCTTTCTTTACCTGGTGCTGCATACAAAATAAAATTACATTGTGGAATACGTTCTAAAATGCTGTTTAAAATTACCGCACCAACCTTCTTCCCTTGATATTCAGGTATTACGGCTACGTCATAGATTGCGGCTTGGTAGGTTCCGTCTGAAATTGCTCGACCGAAACCAATTAGTTTATCATCGTTAAAAGCAAATATTACTGTATGACTATTTTCAAAGGCCTTCTTGTGCACTTCTCCTTCGTAATAAGACATACCGACCTTTTTTAATGTTTCTGACACATAATTCCAGTCTATATTCGAACAATTATCTTGAATCCTTAGCTTCATTTTCTGCCTCCTTAAAGTGCTATATATTTGTTCAAGATCTTCGCTTGCTTTAGGCGTAAACTTTAAACTATAACTCTTTGTTGACATATCTTTTCTTCAATTTTGCAAAGATTTCTTCCCCATCTAACAGTAGAACACCTTTGGCAACTTGGTCCTCAGCCTCAGCAAGCTTCTTATAAACTTCAACCAGCGCAAGTTTACGTTCATAAGTTTCCATACTCATAATGACTAAATCCCCATAACCGTTTTTCGTAATAAAAATTGGCTCGTTCTGCTTGTGGCATAATTCAGAGATTTCGTTTGTATTTCGCAAATCAGTTATTGGTCTAATATGTGGCATATCCTCTCACCTCGTCATGAGTTATGACATTATTGTAGCATAATTATGTACATATTTTATGATTCTGCATAACTCTTTTAGCAATTTTCTATCGTATATACCAATAGAAAACGAGCACAACGATATATGCCGAAGCTGAACGAGAAGTAAGCGATATCCGCCTCGGGCATAAGCTCACGCACTTGGACTTCAACCTGGGCAAGGTCGTTAGAGACGAGATCGTAGGTTTTATCTTTTGCTCCATTATCTTCTACGTGGACTTTTCCATATTTCAAACCAATCAGCATAAGGGCTCCGGTTACCGCACCGCAAGTTTCACCGATATATCCCATGCCGGCTCCGAAACTACAGGCAATCTTTTTGGCTATTTTCGGTTGGCTAAGAGTAACTGACCGATTCCTTATAACACGCCCACGAGGTAGGCCAGGAAAATACACAATTACGGCATATTGTGTGCAGCAGCATGAGTGACGCCGGTATATTACATATCAATTTGCGTCTTATACACGACAACCGCTTTTCCACCAACCTTAACTTTTTCCGGTTTACCATTACTTAATTTAACGCTCACTTCAATAATGCCACTCCGACCAATAGCATGCCCTTGCTCAGCTTTGAAAGAAAATTCAGAGCCACTTGGCTTAACCAAACCATGTTCTACTAAATAGGCGCCAAGTGGGCCATTGGCATTTCCCGTTGCCGGATCTTCATTAATACCTATGGCTGGCGCAAACATTCTCCCATGAGTTAAAATCTCCGTTTCTTCTGAATCCATAGTAAAAACAAAATATCCATTACAGTCAATTACCTTACTCATTTGGGCTAAGGCATGCATGTTTGGGGCTAAGGAATCTAATTTATTCCTCGATTTAATCCCAATAATTACTTTGGAATGTCCAGTTGAAACAATTTGTATTGGGCATTGTTGATCTAATTCATCCTCGTGTATATCCATAGCCTTAAGAATTTGTTCTCTTTCTTGAATTCCAAACGGCGAGGTAAATTCAACTTTGCCTTGAGTCATTACTACGGAATAATCGGTTCCATCTTTTAATATTTCGACAGGTAAGACTCCAATTTTAATTTTATGGATTACGGTCGAAGTATCAAGTTGATATTCTAAAGCGCGTACATAATGAGCCGCTATAGTCGCATGCCCACACACCGGGACTTCTACTTTAGGTGTAAAATATCTAAGCCTAACCTCATGATCAT
>Ga0074193_1003024_pt1 | contig 13377 bp, 11 predicted proteins | sample EPASupsiteHSE605_FD_64523 | JGI IMG/M metagenome (GOLD analysis project Ga0074193, IMG submission 64523) | Bioremediated contaminated groundwater from EPA Superfund site, New Mexico - Sample HSE6-05 | ecosystem: Environmental > Aquatic > Deep subsurface > Groundwater > Contaminated ... | reverse complement strand
AAAAAAGTTTGCGCTCAAGCATTTTTTAAAAAGGATTGTGATCACACTGTTACTAGGGATTTTTGATCAAACTTTTTTTAAAAAAGTTTGCGCTCAAACATTTTTAAAAAAGGGTTGTGATCATGTTGACCACGTCGTTTTTGATTAAATCGGTTCTGAAAATATTTGTGGGCAATTTTTTTAAAAAATTGTGATTATTACTGCTGAGTGATCCGAAACAAATTTTGGAAAATAGGTCCCGAATGAATTGAAAATCAGTTTCTCCACATAATTTGGCCCTCTTGAACGAGCAAAATGAGCGAAAAGAGCTCTGTTCCAGAAACGAAACTCAGGTGGTTGAACTCGGGTGGATAATAGTTACAAAATTTACGGCAAAGTAATAATTATAAAAATCCATGAAAAAAGGAGTCAGGCAGAAGAAAGTGCCACAATGGCTTCTGCCAGATCTCCATTCGAACTCTGCAGGGCTTTCCGGGCTTCATCTTCAGAAACACCGGTCTGCTCCATTACGAGTTTTATATCTTCAGCAGGAATCTCCAGTTCTTTCGGGACTTCTTTTACGTCACCTACGATCTGGTATGTTTCCGAACCCTGGACTTTCATGATAGTGACATTTGCGTTCTCTATAATGATATTAGAGTCCGCAGTCTTTATGACTACTTCCTGAACATCCTTAAGTTCTTTAACGTCAATTCCCATCTGTTTCATCATCTGCTTCATTTTAGCCGGGTTCATTCCCCGGCCCCCTACCCCTCCCATTCCTGGGAACATAGACTTGCTTCTCCTTTGTTTTATTTTATTTTTCAGGTTTGGGTTCGATAACTCAGCGCAATTTTACTTTATTTAATGGCATCCGCCACAGGTACCGCAGCCACCGCCGGCACTTGGATTACGGATAAGGAATCCTTTTCCGTTTTCGTCCTCAACAAAGTCAATACTGCCCTCAGAGAAGCTTCTTTCGATATCTTTTGCCATAACGAGTTTAATCCCGTTACTTTCCATAGTCACATCATCTTCACTAAGTTCATCGTCAAAGGCTAAGCCATACTGAACTCCACTGCAGGCAACCCCGGCAACAAAAATTCTGAGAGCAAGCTCAGGTTTCTCTTCCTGCTCAATCAGTGTTTTCAATTCTTCAGCAGCTCTGTCTGTTACTTCTATCATTTACGCACCTCTTTTTATGTTTCATATTTATGAAATATTTATGGGTTTTATTTCCTATAAGATGCCATCCGTTACAGCTGAAAGATAATTTCCAAACATTATATACTCTTTCATCGAACAAATATAAAGCTTATAGTAAAATTGCGCTTTTTCCTGAAAGACTTTTTCACAGGAATCTGGAAGGATAAGATCCGGACTCTTTTTCAAGAAATCCTGTTCTGCCAGTATATAAAAATATATTTTCTATATTATATATTTTTTTTCCAATACTTTTTCAGGTTTTCGATTCATAGAAATTCGGCATCTTCATCAACAGGCTCCTCAAGAACCTTTGCATTATAAGCATTGATCTCCAGAGAGTTACGTTTCCCTTTCACTTCCCAGACAGGGATATACACAAGCTCGATATCGAGCTGTATCTCATCAGACCTGGGACCGATACTCCTGTGCTCATATATAACGGCCTGTCCTTCCGTATTGTTAAAACGTATCTCGCGTGTATTCTCCTCTTTAATAAAGTCCAGAAGAATCTTTTCTGCCTGTTTTTTATCTACAATTGGTCTTTTTAACTCATACTGCACGGCAGGAACCTTCGTAGGTGTACTAAGCCCTTCAATTTCCATCTCTTCCTTTGACTTATTTAGAGCGTTAAGAAGGCCATTTCCCTTTCCGACAATACTTAGAACTTTTGACCTGAAGCGTTTTTCCGCTTCAACATTGTATTTATACTTCCAGAAAGGTACAAACTTTAAAATTGCATCCTTTGGATTAATTAGATAGGGTTTTGCGATAATAATAGCCTGGTTTTTAGAAATCCTTGGCTCTATCGACCGTATATTCACCATTTCGTACGATTCGGTTTCTGGGACCTCAACCTGTTCCTGCTTCCCTAAGTTTTTTCTCTCCTCAAATCTCCGTGTCAGAGATTGATTTTCGATAGAATTTTTTTTGGCCTCTGACTGCTGTTCCTGAATAGGCAAGAGATCTCCGTCAAAGTCGGACTCCCCTATGGACCCTTCCTTTAACTTCCAGTTTTCAACAGGTAATTCGAAAATTGTTTGCTTGTACTGATCTCGTACTTCACTTGATATTTGGCTCTCGTGTTCAGAATACGAAGTATTTGCTTTCTGTTCAAGATTTACAAGAACCGCTCTTCCGATTTGAAGGGCCAGCTCATCCCTGTCCCAAATATAGATCCCAAATTCAGTTGCATAACTGATTAATTCTTCGGGCCCTTTCCGGGTCATTACATAGATTCCTGTACAGTCCCCTATCTTTTCTGAAAAGGCTTTTATATCCTCGCAATCTGGCTCCAGGGCATATCTAACATAAGCCTTATGCCTGTTTTTTTCCACAAAAATGTCAAACTGGCTGGATATTGTGGTATTATATCCAGAGGATTTGAAAATATCAACAAGGATTTCTAAAAGGTCTTGCTTCATGATTCTCACTTTCTTATATCCTGCACAGCTAAAATAGTTTATGATTACATTTGGAACTTAATAACTTGATATTTTTACTATAATCTGGCTTTTTTCCGTCTTAGACTTCCTCAACTCTTATTTCCAGGGATACAAATATTTAACAAATTAAATCCTAACCAGATATATTATGAGTGGAATCAAGTTTGGAGCAGATTCCTTTTCCACATACGAGGAAGGGATAAAAAAAGAATGGATTGTAGGAAACGGACTCGGGGGTTATGCCTCATCTACGGTAATAGGGGCAAATACAAGAACCTATCATGGACTGCTTGTGGCATCTCCGGAAAAATCTCCTGGAAGATTTGTGTTGCTTTCTTCCCTTGATGAAGAAATTTCGATTAACGAAGAAGTTTATAGGCTTGCAACCCATAAGTATCCTGACACTGTTTTTCCGTCAGGCTTCAATTACATCTCCAAGTTCATCCTTGTTCCTTTTCCTCTCTGGGTCTACCAGTCCGGCGATTTTACCATAAAGAAAAAGATTTTCATGATTCACAACAGCAACACAACCTGCATTCTCTATAACATCAGATCTAGAAGAGAAGGAGCTCTGCTAAGAATCTTTCCGCTGGTGAATTCCAGAAATTTCCATTACACTGTTCGCTCAGGAGAACTTTCCTTCACTCAGAAAACCAATCCTGCAGGAGTAAAATTGGAAAGCTCCAACGGCTGCACCTTCTCGCTTTCATCAAATCTCAGTTATCACTCTGATCCTAAATGGTACTATAATTTTGAGTATGATATTGAGAAGAAGAGAGGACTTAACTTCCAGGAAGACAATTTCAATCCGGGTTACTTTGAAAGCAAACTCAAACTGGGTACCTCTCACTTTTTCATAGCTGCTTCAACCGAAGATGTTTCTTCTCTAACGCTCGAACAGGTTGAGGAATTCTATACAAGGGAAACATATCGACAAAACCTTCTCGCCTTTAATTCGAGACTTACCGAACCCTTTGCTCTTAAACTTCTCAGAGCAACGGACCCTTTTATAGTGAAGAATCCTTCTTCAGGTGAAAGTACGGTGATTGCAGGGTATCACTGGTTTTCGGATTGGGGGCGAGACACCATGATCTCTATGCCTGGTCTGCTTTTAATTCCCCGTCGTTTTGAAGAAGCAAAATACATTCTTAAAAACTTTTCCAGGCATTGTAAGAGAGGCCTGATCCCTAATGCTTTCCTGGCACTCGGAGGAGAACCAATTTATAACACTGTAGACGCTTCTCTCTGGTTTATTCACACTGTAGGCCGATATTTTGCATATACGAAAGATTTTCTTTTTCTCTCTGACGTCTGGGATACCCTGGAGGAGATCATAGAGAATTACCGTAAGGGTACGGACTTTGGGATAGGTATGGACTCCGATTATCTTATCCAGCAGGGGCCTCAGCTAACCTGGATGGATGCTAAAATTGGGGAACAAGCATTGACACCTAGGGCAGGTAAAGCCTGCGAAATCAATGCTCTCTGGTATAATGCCCTGAAAACAGCTTCCAGTCTGGGCACTCATCTAGGAAAAAATACTTCTACATATGAAACTCTTGCAGCTGGTGTAGCTTCAAATTATGAGAATGTCTTCTGGAATCCGGAGACCAATTGCCTCTTTGACCTCGTGTATAAAAGCGAAGAAGGATATGAGGTTAAAGACACGGCAATCCGCCCCAATCAAATCTTCGCAGTGTCTCTGCCTTATACAATTCTTTCCCCTGAAAAAGAAAAGGCAATCGTAGACAGAGTTGAAAAAGATCTCCTGACTCCTTTTGGACTTAGAACACTTTCGAGTGATAACCCGTTATATAAAGGACATTATTGCGGAGATTCAGTAACCCGGGATGCAGCTTATCACAATGGAACAGCGTGGCCCTGGCTCCTTGGAGCGTATGTGAAAGCTTACCGGAAAGTCCATAATTATTCAAAAGAAAGTCTTGAAGATATGCGTGCTCTCCTGCAGAATTTTGATATTCACCTTGAAACTGCAGGTATAGGCACAATTTCCGAATTATTTGATGGCGATTATCCTTACACTCTAGGGGGCTGCATTGCTCAGGCCTGGAGCGTTGCTGAAATTCTCAGAGCATATGTCGAGGATGTACTTGGTATCAAACCCTGAAGAAAAGAGTCAGGTTTAGTTTCTTTTCTCCTGGGTCACTTAAGATCTAATGCCCTCTCCTTTTTATACTTGTTTTGCAATCTATCCCCCATGATTGATTTTGATGCTTTGAAATCTGAAAATGGTCTTATCCTTGCTGTGGTTCAGGACCAGCTTAGCAGGGAGGTACTAATGTGCGCCTATATGAATCGGGAAGCTCTTGAAAAGACTGTCAAAACCGGAATCGTACACTTCTGGAGCAGGAGCAGACAGCAGTTATGGAAAAAAGGAGAGACCTCAGGACATGTACAAAAAGTAAAAGAAATCAGAGTTGACTGTGACATGGATTCTCTCCTTCTGCTCGTGGAACAGGTTGGGGGAGCCTGCCATATGGGGTACAGATCCTGTTTTTATCGGAATCTTGATGGAGAGATTGTGGGAGAAAAAGTCTTTGAGCCTGATGATGTGTATAAACCTTAAAATTTGAAAAAATTAAAATTTAAGAAATATAAGATATCTGTTTCTCTTTTCATTTTTATATTTTTATATAGGACTTACGCGGTTAAACCCAAAAAAGTGGCATGGAACCTTAAACTGCACTTCATACAATACTTAATACAGAGCTGCTTTATACTTTAGTTCATTTACTGCGTAAGTCCTATCAATTTGCATACAGTCCCTATCAAGAGAGACTCCAATGTTTTTAGAGTCTCATTGTCTCTGCAGTCCGATGTGCAGTATACGAATGGATCGTTACTGGTATAAATTTGTCTACAGCGAAGTCCATGGTTAGACTTGTCAACAATTAACAGTCTCAACAGTCATCCCAATTGTTACCGAAACAGCAATTACCACAATTACCTCCCCGGACGGTGCAGAACCAGTAACTCTCTGTGAATTCTAACAGATTTTTGTCTAGCTTTTCATAACATACCTTTCGATCAAATACCCTTTCTCTAACTGCTTGTTTAACCACCTTTTCTTTTACTACTTTTTCAACAGCTTTTTCTTTTACTACTTTTTTAGCAGCCTTTTCTTTTACTACTTTTTTAGCAGCCTTTTCTTTTACTACCTCTTTAACAGGCTTTTCTTTAGCTTTTTTAACCTCCTCTTTAGCTACCACCTTACATTTTCCGTCACTAGTCTTTGAGTACCATGCACTTGCTGATGCAGCTGTCAATGATACTACCAAAAAGACAGCCAACAAAATAAAGACTGTCTTCTTTATTTTGTTAAATCTTTGTTCTCTCATCTATATCACCTCCATCGTTATGCTAAGTCCGATACAATACCAGTTACACTGGTTGCTAAATTCACTATTTATGGGCAAATATGATTAATTTAGAAATAAATAATCTGAGTATGTTTTTGGAAAACTAAATGATTAGTAAACTATATTGCTTCATTATTTGCCGATAAAAGTGATTTTTTATTGTATCGTTAGTTTATTATTATCCAGCAGATATAATAATTAGAGAAATATAAATTAGAAACCAATATTAATTGAAAATGGTCTTTATGTATTCGAAATTACATTAAATATTTGTTAAATTATTATATTTATCAAAAAAATGATTTTAAAAATTTAAACCTTTATATTATTGCAAATATTTATCATAAAATTTATTTTTTTTATAATTTAAAAAAATTTATTATTATTTAATTTGATACTTATTTATTTATTGCATAATATGTTATTATTTAGACTTTATATTTAATATAAATTTTAACTGGTTAATTTAAGTTTATACCTGAACAGATTACTAGTCCTGAGTATAGTAATAACAATATAAAAATCAGCTTCACATTTACAAAGTTTCTTTATGCAGAAAGAATACCAATTATAAACACCACTTTCTGGCTTCGTTCTTCTAAATAAAATTGCCAGAAGTTTTATTATATACTTCTCGGCTCTATATCCATTTATATGGCTGATGAGAAGCGGATATGGAGAATCGTTCCGGACACAAGCGTGATTATTGACGGAAGGCTTTCGTCCCGCATTAGAAGCGGGGATTTCAGGGGTGCTGAGATCATTATTCCCGAAGCTGTGGTCTCGGAACTTGAAACCCAGGCAAATAAGGGCAGGGAAATAGGATTTAAAGGGCTTGAAGAGCTTCTGGAACTTCGCAAGCTGGCAGAGAGGGACGAAATCCTTCTTCAATTCAGTGGGGTTCAGCCCACTCTTGAGGAGGTCAAGCTCTCTAAAGAGGGCAGGGTAGATGCTCTTATCCGAAGCACGGCTACTGAGGTTGGAGGGCTATTTTTAAGTGAGGACAGGGTACAGTCTCTGATAGCTAAAGCAAAAGGGCTTGATGTCGAGTACATGCATCCTAAAGTCCTGGAACCATCCGAACTTCCGCCTCTCAAAGTAGAGCGTTTTTTCACGGAAGATACGATGTCCGTACATCTCAAAAATGGAGTTTCCCCTATGGCCAAGAAAGGACCTGTAGGGGATATACATTACGTAAAAATCCGCGATGAGCCTGCTACTTCTGCGGAGCTTTCAAGTATCTCGAGGGAACTTATTGAAAGGGCAAGATTGGACCCCGAATCTTTTATCGAGATGTCTTCAAGCGGAGCTACAGTCCTGCAAATCCGGAATATGAGAATTGCGATTGCTCACCCGCCTTTTTCCGATGACATGGAAATTACGGTTGTAAGGCCAACCGTAATTGTGGATCTTGAGCACTACCGGCTGAGTGATAAGCTCAAAGAACGAATTGTAAGCCAGCGTGGTATTCTTATTGCCGGCCCTCCGGGAGCTGGAAAGTCTACTTTTGCTGCCGGAGTTGCCCGATACCTGAATGACCGCGGACAGGTAGTTAAAACAATGGAGTCTCCAAGAGACCTTCAGGTGCCTCCTGAAATCACCCAGTATTCACCTTTGAATGGCAGGATGGAAGATACTGCAGACCTTCTGCTCCTGGTCAGGCCGGATTATACGATTTATGATGAAGTCCGAAAGACCGGTGATTTCCTGATTTTTGCGGATATGCGGCTTGCAGGCGTGGGAATGATCGGAGTAGTACATGCAACCAGGGCAGTTGACGCAATTCAACGCCTGATCGGAAGGGTTGAACTGGGTGTAATCCCCCAGGTAGTAGATACTGTTATTTTCATTGATAAAGGAGAAGTGGCAAAGGTTCTGGTACTTGAGTTTACTGTCAAAGTTCCTCATGGAATGACCGAACAGGATCTGGCAAGACCAGTAATCGTTATTGCCGATTTTGAGACCCGAAAAATCGAATATGAGATCTATACCTATGGGGAACAGGTTGTTGTTATGCCAGTAGGGCCTCCTACAGAACTTAGGAAACCTGCCTGGAAGCTTGCGGAAGAAGAGATCAGAAACGTTATTAGCAGGTACGCCTCAGGTCCGATTGAAGTTGAAGTGACTTCAGACGATAGTGCAATTGTAAAGGTTCGGGAAGACGAGGTGCGAAAAGTCATTGGCAAAGGTGGGAATGTTATTGACCGGATCGAAAATGTCCTTGGTCTACATATTGACGTAAGAGAAATGGAATTCGAAACCCAAAGAGCTGCAAAAGATCGGAAGTACGGAGCTGAAAGCAGAACTCTCCGAGAGAAACGGAGGACAACGAGCTTTGAGGAGGAAACCAGTGTTTCTTCTGTCCATCCTTTCATAGAAAGAGATAAAAAACACCTTATTCTTGGGGCGTCGGAACTTGCAGGAAAGGATGTGGAAATTTATCTTGAAAACCAGTATCTGTTCAGTGCAACCGTAAGCCGGCATGGAGATGTGAAACTAAGGGCAAACTCGGATCTTGCATCTGAGATTCTGGAAGCTCAGGACAGGGGAGAAACGATTGAGATCAGACTGATCTAAACTTTCTTTATTACTTTTCTTTATTTATTATTTTTATATATTTTTTGCGTTTTAGAACGTATCAAAATAATTAGTAGAATAATTGCACTTTTGTGAAATTGAAGGAAAGGAGCACATGAGAGATATTCTCACATATTTTCATGCTAAACGAACATAAAATTCATTGAATAACACGCACAAAATTATGAAAGTTATTTCAAGCACCTTCATGCCAAGTTACAGGCTTGATAGAGCATTTGAGATGTCAGTTAGATTTACTTTGATTTATTCAGTAAAACCTTTCTTCTGCATCATTTCTGGATATCGAAATAAAGCCATTCCTGTTTTCATTTTTAGAAAGTTCAATTTCTCATAAAACGATTCTTTTCCAGGCGAAGCATATAATATAAAATTACATTGCGGAAGTGAGTTCAAAATGTGTTCAACAATTAGACTGCCTATCTTTTTACCCTGATACTCAGGCAGTACTGCTACATCATAAATTGCAGCTTGATATATTCCATCTGAAATCGCACGCCCAAAACCAATTAGTTTCTCGTTATCAAAAACAAATATAACAGTATGGCTATTTTCAAAGCACCTCTTATGCACATCTCCTTCAAAAGATGCCATACTAACTTCTTTTAATATTTCAGATACACGATTCCAGTCAATATTTAAGCAATCATATTGAGTTTTCAGGTTCATTCTACTCCTCAAATAATAGGTATATAGTATAAGCAAATATAAATTATAAATTTCGGGTATATTTCAAATCCTGGTCGTGAATTAGTAGATGGTTGATATTTTGCGTTTGAGTATTTTTGCTCATTCACATCTGTTTTCTAAGCTTACCTGCTTACAGAAAACTGAGCATACACAATACAGAAAATGAGAGCGAAAAGCGAATGTGTGGGTACTCTGGAAAAATATCAACTGATTATTGAGAGACTACAGTACTTTTTAATTTCTCTGTTTTATTCCTTTCGAGCTACTTTTCCCTTTTTTACGTTATATTCTAGTTTCACTTTCAATTTTTTATAATTATGTTTTATTTTCCTTTTTTTGTTATTCTTCTTTTTTCACATTCAGTTTGATTTTTCCTCCTTTCTGTTATTCTTCTATTTTCGTTCCTTTTTCGTTCTTTCCTTTTGTCATTCTTCTTTTCTGGTTCTGACTTTTTGTTTTATTAATCTTAACAACATGCAAATCTCAAAAATTTTATATAGTCTGGTGCCTGATTCTGTAGTGCAAAATTATGGGGGTAATGGTCCAATTGAATAAGTTACATCAGGCAGATCCGGAAGTTAGGGATGATTTGCAGGGAAGAATTGAGGTTTTTGATCAGAGCATAAGAAGCTTTGAAAAACGACTCCGAGCAGTTGAAAGACGCCTTTCTATGGAGGCTTCTTCCGAGCTGCAAGCTGGCAGAGTTTTTTCAGGAAATTTCTCAGGGCTTTTCCCTGGAGAAACTGCAGGAAGTATCGCTGCAAGCTCCTCAATTTTTTCACAGATACCGTCGGTTTCTCCTGAGACTTCTATTAGTGGAAATTCTTCTTTATCGGATTTTGTTCCTCCAGTTTCGGAAGGAAATGTTTCAAGTTTTGAGTCCAGTGCAGTACTCCCTTCGGGCGAGCCTTCTAATCTTTCTACATTTACTGGGAAAAATTCCTCAAATATGTCCGGAGCCGATTATAAAACTAAGAGTATAAATGAGGCTTTTTCAAATCTCTCCGAAAGTCTCCTTTCCCTTCAAGCTGCTCTATCCGAGCTTTCAAATTTAACTCATAATAACCTCAAACCAGAGATCGAAAAGCTGAGTATGGAGTTCCATAATCTAAAAGTTCAGCAAGATGAAAAAAGTGAGTATATAAAAGAACTTGAGTCCCGTATCGAGGTCATCGAAAACCAGAACAGGTTAACCCTCGGCTCTATGAAAATTCCTTTTGAAATCTCAGGAATTGCAGGGTCCTCAGCACTTTTCCTTACCGGATTTCTTGTCTGGTCCGGTAGATGGGATGTCATAAAATCTCCTTATTTCTCTACCGGGCTTGCTATACTGATCGCAGGAGCCGTTTTAATGAAGTTTTACATGGCCAATCGCAGGAAGAAAGTACTGACAGACAGGTTATGAAATCGAAAGAAAAGTCTTTAACATTTAAACTAAGTTCAAAAATGCTGTTTTATTGTTTTATCCTAAAATTGTTCGCTCTTTCAATTTCGCTTATTGCGCTATATATCGTATGCAGGTGGCCCAATAAATCCAACTTCGAATTTGTTTCTTTACATGATCATTCCAAATACCAGAATGGGACTGCAATTTACTCAGTCTGCAATTTACTCAGTCTGCAATTTACTCAGTCTGCAATTTACTCAGTCTGCAATTTACTCAGTCTGTAATCTAATAATGCAGCTTTCACTCTAATTAATGTTTAGAAAATTTGGGGGAGTTTAGAAGATGAATGACGACCTAGCTGAGATAATAAAGTCATGCCCTTTACAACAACAGATTCTTTGTTATATAGAAAGTGTAGGATTTGCAACAAGTACTGATTTATCTAAAACATTCGGGAAGGGTGAATATACTTTATCTGACCCTGAGCAACGAAATGTTTTACACGCTTTTGGACTTTCAGAACCAGTATGCATGGCATTGAATGCATTAATTGAAAAGAGAGAACTTATTCCGGTGCCTTGCATGAGTATTCTTTTCGAACACTTCTCAGGCAATATTCCAGATTTGCCACTCGCCTGGGATATTTCTGAAAGTAACACTCAAACTAAGTGCTGGCTTCCTGTGATCTTTGTAACTGTTGATGAGTTCAGGAAGTTTGCAGACAAAGTATTTCCGGATAAAACCGAGGCTGAAGCTATAATAACTGAAATAAGATCGAAACAAAAAGACTACAACCTTAACAAAGCATACAGTGAATGTATATTAAAAGTGAATTCTTCCGACATCACCGTTTTGCAAGTCCCTTACAAACACTTTGATGAAGCAAGGAATAGATTAAAATCAGGAGGAGTGAACTACAGTATACACAAAGGCTGTGTACGTTTTGGTAAAAGCGAATTGTTTATTGTGAAGAATACCGATTTGCCAATAATAACTAAGTTGTTCACATCTGGACGTTCAAACGACGATTGTATGTATGCATAATTGATACATGTGCTTGAATTTGTCATACTTGTCTTCATTAAAGTTAAGTGGATAAGAGGCGGTTTGAAAGGACATAATATTAATTCGATCAACATTATATATTTATTTTAACTTAGTCTGAACATGACGGTTCTTTGAAGCTCAAGTATGAATATAATCAAGAAATTGTTAACTTCTAAAGGGAAAAAAGTCCAAATGGCTTCCTTTTATAGTCAAAAATATTGGAGTGTACATACTTATAAACTAAATTTCTTAAATGCTTACAGATGTATACTTTATTTGTCTATTTATCTTATTATTTCATCAAATCTAATTTTAAGTTTTTAATCTATTGTATTATTGAGAAAATAGATAGTATTTTTGTGTACATTTGCAGAACGTGGGTTATAAGGGTTGCACATAGTTTATCTTTCAGAAAAATGCCTTATCTAAAAGTAAACATTTATAACTAGTTCAGGTAATCTTTAATTATGTGTCTCCAAGAGGAAATAGATAAAACATCAAAAGAAATATTTGCCGATTCTTATCCGATGTCTATCGGAGAACTAATGAGTTTATATAAAGATGATGAATTGGATATACATCCTGAGTTTCAGCGTGTTTTTAGATGGAGCCTTCTCCAGAAATCTAAGTTGATTGAATCTATTCTATTGGGTATACCTTTACCTTCAATTTTTGTATCCCAGAGAAATGATGGAGTTTGGGACGTAATTGATGGTGTTCAGAGATTATCTACAATTTTTGAGTTTATTGGTATTTTTAAAGATGAAAATGGTAATATTCTTCCGGCAAGTAGATTATTAAAAACTAAGTATCTACCCTCTTTAGAAGGTAAAGTATGGGAATCGGATGAAGAATCTAATTCACTTACAAATGCACAACGAATAAATTTTAAGAGGTCAAAAATAAATATTCAAATTATAAGAAAAGAAAGCGATCCGAACATAAAATTTGAGCTATTTCAAAGACTTAACTCTTTAGGAACTAGTTTATCGGATCAAGAGTTAAGGAACTGTTTATTAATTATGCTTAATAGAGATTTTTACTACTGGTTGAAAGAGTTAGCAAATTATGAACCATTTCTAAGTTCTCTCTGCTTAACTGATAGAGTTTTAGAAGAGCAATATAACCTAGAGTTAGCATTGCGATTTATTATTTTTAAGAATGTAACTGAAGAAGAACTGAAGGATATCAAAGGTTTAACATATCTTGGTGAATTTCTTACTGATAAAATGATACAGTATGCAAAATCAGAAGTTTTTAACAAAGAAAATGAGGCTCGAGTTTTTAAAAATACATTTGATTTTATAAACAATACATTGGGTGAAAACGCATTTAAAAGATACAATACTGAAAGAAATAAATTTGAGGGAAAATTCCTTCTGTCTTCTTTTGAAGCAGTTGGAATAGGAATTGGATCAAATATAGAGAATTGGATCTCAAAAACGGTAGATACAAAGTTGATAGAAGACTTAACCGCAAGAGCAAATTCTCTATGGTCTGACAATACTTATTTGAGAAATATAGGCAGTGGCGTGCATTTTAATGTCAGGATATTAGCAATTGTTCCATTAGGTAAAAAAATCTTTAGACCTTAAGTATTGATTGTAGAGATGACTTCGTTGGTCATCGGTTAAGGAATTTTCTTGCCTGA
>Ga0074193_1003023_pt1 | contig 13382 bp, 10 predicted proteins | sample EPASupsiteHSE605_FD_64523 | JGI IMG/M metagenome (GOLD analysis project Ga0074193, IMG submission 64523) | Bioremediated contaminated groundwater from EPA Superfund site, New Mexico - Sample HSE6-05 | ecosystem: Environmental > Aquatic > Deep subsurface > Groundwater > Contaminated ... | reverse complement strand
GTGCTGCAGCTGATTGAGCTGATGAACTTCCGCGACTGCGACCACCACGGAGACGTCCAGGGGATCGAGGACCGGATCGCGGCAATGGCGGACCGGGTCGAGACCCGCCGGATGCACCACCGCAGGAAGTATTTCGTCAGGGGGGCCGAGGTCGAGGTGGTCCGGCCGCTCCACAACACCGAGTTCTGCGCCTACTGCAACCGCCTCCGCCTGACCTCGGACGGAAAGCTCAAGCCGTGCCTGCTCCGCTCGGACAACCTGGTCGACGTTCGCGGTCTCAAGGGCCCGGCACTCGAGGAGGCGTTCCGCGAGGCGGTCAAGCGGCGGGAGCCGTACTTCGCCTGAGCCTTCCAGGACTCAGAGGCGATTGAAGAGCGCCACCACATCCGCAAAGTCGATCCGGCCGTTGCCGTTGATATCGAAGGCCGCGACCGGCTCGTTCGCCGCGATCCAGGTCATCCGGTCGAAAAAGAGCACTACATCCGCGAAGTCCTTTCTCCCGTTGCCGTTCACGTCCTCGTACTGCCCGTCGCCGTCGGAGTCCTGCGGCACGCCGGTCGCTCCCGGCATCGCGAGTGGCTGGGATGCGAGCGATAGCAGGGCCCCCGGGACATCGCGCCCCGAGCGTGGTGCGCCGTCGCGGTCGACCGGAACCGTGTTCCCGAGCATTCCCGGCGGCTCCGCCGGCGAGAGCACGGGGTCGTCGTCCGGGAACGGGGCGAGCGGGGCGACCGGGACCCCCGCAAAAGACGCATGCACCGGACGGAAGTTGCCGGATTCGGGGTCGACGAGGACAGGGTTGAGCGTATTGATCGCATTATCACGGAGGACCGTGACCGGATCCAGACGCGAATCCTCGAGTCCGAGAGGGTGATCGATCGGACCGTTCAGGATCACGTTTCCTCGAATCATCAGGTGCTCGTCGGCGAAGGACGGGGACGGTATGTTCGACCCCACCGGCGGCGTGACAGGCCCCGCGATCCGGAACTGACTCCAGGTCGAACCGGCACCGCCGGGATTCACGACCAGGTTGTTCAGGATGTAGACGTTCCGGTTCGGGATCGCCTCGAACCCGCCGCTTGCAGTTCCCCAACCGCCCAGTGCGAGATAGCGGCGACAGGTATCGGCGTCTCCGTCGCAGGAGCGGCTGCCATGGACGGCCTCGATCACGTGGCTCGCGGCGCCGACACGGTAGAGGGTGTTGTACGCAAGGAGGACGTTCGACGAGCCGTGGACGCCAAGGCCGGCACCGTTGCAGTCGTGGATGATGTTGTTCACGATCCTGACCCCCGTGGACTCGAAATGAACCCGCGGCGGGACCATGTACTCGAACCCGGTCCCCTGGCCGGCCGCGATCCCCCCGGCCCGTCCGTCCCAGACCTCGTTCGCCTCGAACCGGATCCCGGCCGAGCCCCCCTTTGCGTATGCGCACCAGTCGAGGGCATGATGGATCCGGTTTCGCGAGATGGAGGCTCCCTCGACCGCGACAAGGTCGAGTACGGTGCCGGAGGCGTGCGCGACCTCGGAGTCCTGGATCGTGAGATCCCGGCACTGGTTGGCCTTGTAGACCTCCTGTGGTCCGGCATATCCCTCGACATCCCCCTCGCCGAGCAGGCGGCAGCCCCGGACCGAGATATTCGTGCAGGAGGCGAGATGGAGCACGTTTCCGCCGCCGGCTCCCCCGGCGATTGTCAGGTTCCGAAGCGTCACGTGGTGACAGTCGAAGAGATCGAGCTCGGGGAGGACCACCGGGCCGTCGCCGGCGGGCTCGATCGCGACCGGAGCGAGGGTGGTCCCGTGGCGCCCGGCGAGCCATCCCCCGGGCGGGACGAGGTCGCGCGAGTAGGTCCCGGCGGCGAGCCGGATCCGGTACGGCTCGGTCAGCGGGGATCCCTCGGGGATCCGCGACCAGGCCTCCGCGAGCGTGCGGACGGCCTCGTTCTCGGCGAATCCGCTCCGTCCGTCGTCCCCGCGGACGGGGTCGACCCAGAGCTCGACCGCCAGGGCGGGAGCGACGAGGACAAGGCAGATGAGACAGAGGAGAGCCGCCCGACGCATGGTGAGGGGGTCGGCTCGCGAGCGGATAATACACGCGCGAAAAGACCGTCGTAGAGACCATCGTGGACGTGCAGGGTCCGAGGGCATAAATTCCGCGGGGCCGAACCATTTCAGGATGTGCGGGATCGCCGGGATCGTCCGGTTCGACGGAAGATCGGCAGATCCGTCCCTGCTCGACCGGATGAGCGGACTGCTTGCGCACCGGGGCCCGGACGGCGACGGGGCCCTTCTCGAGGGCCCGATCGGGCTCGCCCACAGGCGACTCGCGATCATCGACCTTTCGGACGAAGGCTGCCAGCCGATGACGAGCGCAGACGGGGCGTTCACGGTTGTCTTCAACGGCGAGATCTTCAACTACCTCGAGCTCCGCCGCGAGCTCGAGGAGACCGGACGCACCTTCCGGACTCAGACCGACACCGAGGTGATCCTGGTCGCATATGCCGCATGGGGCCGCGACTGCCTCCGGCGGTTCAACGGCATGTGGGCGTTCGCCCTGTACGATCGGAACCGGGGGGAGGTCTTCCTCGCGCGGGACCGGCTCGGGGGCAAGCCGCTCTACTATACCCGGGACGGGGACCGCCTTCTCTTCGCCTCCGAGTGCAAGGCCCTCCTCGCGGACCCGATGGTCGGCACGACTCCCGCGGAGCCGGCCCTCGCCGCATTCCTCGCCTGGGGCGTCCTCGACCACACCGACGGGACCATGTTCGATGGGGTCTTCCAACTCCCGGCGGGTCACTGGATGGCTGTCGCAAAGCACGGGCTCGAAGGGCCGGTCCGCTGGTGGGATCTTGCGCTCAATCCGGCGGTCGAGTCGCCGCCGGATATCGAGGCCGAGGCGCCCGGACGTCTCCTCGAGCTCCTGACGGACGCGGTCCGGCTCCGCCTCCGTGCCGACGTCCCGGTCGGGACCTGCCTCTCGGGCGGAATCGACTCCACGACCCTCGTGGCCCTGATCGCGCGGTTGCTGAAGGATGAGCACCCGCCCTCGGTCGGGGTCCGGCAGCGGACCTTCTCGGCCGTCTACGCCGATCCCCGGTTCGACGAGCGGAGATTCATCGAGGCCGCCGTCGACGCGACGGGGGTCGCCGACGCCTACGTCGAGCCCGACCCGGGCCGGCTCCGCGAGGACCTCCTCGATCTCGTCTGGGTCCAGGACGAACCCTTCGGCTCGCTCTCGATCTATGCGCAGTACTGCGTGATGCGCCTCGCGGCCGACCGGGTCACGGTGGTCCTCGACGGCCAGGGCGCGGACGAGCAGCTCGCCGGGTACCTCGCCTACCAGAGCGCCTACCTCGCGACGCTCGCCCGACAGGGACGGATCGCACGACTGCTCTCCGAGGCCACGGGCACGCTCCGGCACCACCGCGGGTTCTTCGCGGACGCCGTTGGGCAGGTCCTGGTCCGACGAAAGAGGCGCGGGGCGCTTCGGATCGAGGCCGCGCCTGTCCGGCGGTATGCCGGCACCCTCGACCGGGTCCTGAACCGCGAGACCGTGACAACGAACCTGCCGGCCCTCCTCCACTACGAGGACCGGAACGCGATGCACTTCGGGATCGAGGCCCGGGTCCCGTACCTCGACTACCGTGTGGTCGAGTATCTCGCCTCCCTCCCGCTCGATCAGAAGCTCCGGCGGGGCGTGACCAAGCGGGTGCTCCGGCGCGCCATCCGGGGGCTCGTGCCCGAGGCGATCCGATGCCGGATGGATAAGATGGGCTTCGTCACGCCCGAGGAGGTCTGGATGGGCGACGACCTCGCCAGCCTCGTCGAGGAGGTATTCGGATCCGACTCGTTCCGCTCGCGCCCGTACTGGGACGCAGGCAAGGTCGCGGAGGACTACGCGCGCTACCGCGCCGGCAGGGCCGAGTACTCGCACGAGGTCTTCCGGATCTTCGTTGCCGAGCTCTGGCTCCGTCTCTTCTTCGACGATCGCGTGGAGACGATCCGCACCCGTCTCGGGTGATATGGGTGAAGGGCGGGAGTTGAAGGATCGGGTTTCGCAATCGGCAGCGGAAATTACCTCGATCTCATCGGGGAATCAGACGTTCAACTCGGGCATCGCACACCCGGCCCCGTCGCCGACATTCTGTGCTTACTCGATATCCTTGACGGCGAGGACCGCATAGCCGCCGTCCGACGTCGACACAACCATCTTGACCCGGCTGATCAGGCCCGTCGGCAGCTCGCGGTCCCAGAGGAGCGCCCCCGTCCCGTCGAACTTCCGGGCGTGGAAGGTGCTCACGGAGGTCCGATCATAGGTCATGGTGCTATAGCCGGGCTCACCTCCCCCGAAGGGCATGCCGACCGAGAAGTACCCGCCGTCCATCGTCCAGGTAACGGCGATGCTCGCATCGAGGGAGCGGCGCTCGATAACGCACCCGTCGCGATCGAGGAGTGCGTCGACGACACCCCGGGCAGAAGCGGCTTCCGATGTCGGGTCGGCGCTCTGATTCTGATACAGCACCCGATACCCTGCTGTGTCCGCTCGAGTCCATATGAGCTCCGAGAAGGGCGTCGTTCCGAGCTGCGCGACCGAGATCGGGGTCCCGTCCGGATCGAGACGCAGTGCGAGAAGGGGGGTGCCGATGCTGCCGTTGGGAGGGTCGCCGTATCCCGCGAGCACGAACGCGGTGCGGTCGGGACTGGCAACAAGAGATTGCACCCAGCTCAGATCATCTTCGTCGTACTGGCGCTCCCACAAGATAGCCCCGTTCGAGGTCAGTCTCACCACCATCGCCTTCGTCACCCGCGTGAACATGGAGGGAAGGGATGCCGGAGATGCGAACGTATCGGGAGTTTGCGCTGGGCTCTGGCGCCCTAAACCTGGTGCGGGCGGGACCGAGGGGTAGGCGATCGCGTTGAAGGTATCGTTCGTCGGGATCTCGTACACAGTACGGCCGCCCACGATGTAACCGCCGTCCGCAAGTTGCAGGATTGTGTACGCCTCCGTGACACCTGTGGTCCGGGCCCAGAGCGTTCTGCCCTCCGGGCCGAACCGGACAACCGTCCCGTTCCCGGTCAGCACGGCAGTGCCGCCGTCCGGGGCCGGCACGACCGCCCTCGCAATATCGGCACTGTCGGTGACGAGTCGATCCCACAGGATAGCACCATTGGGCGAGAGTCGAACGAACCGGGGGCGCGACGGAGAGCGTCTGGCACACGCGTTCTGAGCGGCGATTGCGAACCCTCCATCCTGGAGCTCGGCAAGCCCTTCGGCGCCATCGTCCTGCCCCGAATCTATGATCTGCGTCCATTCCGGCAAGCCGTCGTGGGTCAGCTTGAGGACCACGATGTCTCCGTCCGGGAATGAGTCGGGGCCGCCGATGCATCCCGCCCATAAAGTGGGGAGCATCACGAGCAGGGTCATGATGACTGTGCGACACAGCCGTCCATTCTTCATCCATTCTCCTCCTTCGACAGTTCCCTTCAGGGCTCAGTGCCGGATGAGCAACGAATGTATCGGAGAGAACAGTGGACACGGTCGGTCTTAAACCAATCCAAATGCATCCATCGGGAACCCACGCTGAGAGGAAAAGAGGGAGGAAATGAAGGGTCGGGATCCAGCCCCGGGAAGACGGAAGCAGGGCCTGGAGGCGTCACCGCCCACCGGCGCCGCCGCCACCGAAGCCCCCGCCGCCGCCGAAACCGCCCCCACCGAACCCGCCGCCGCCGAGCCCCCCGCCGCTCCCGCCGGAGATCGCCGGGGCGAAGAAGAGCATGGGCACGAAGGCCGACTGCAGGTGGGTGGGCACCGCGACCTCGTCGGGGAGGCGCACATTCAGCTCGCGCATCGCGCGCGCAACCTTGTCGCCGACCCCGAGGGCCGTGCCGTAGACCAGCCACTCGCCCCACATCGAGAGGTCGGCCGGCGAGTACTGGCGCATCAGGGCGAGGTCGGAGAGGAAGCGCGAGAACGCCTCCCACTCGAGCCGCTCGCGGTACGCATCCCCTTTCCAGTGGCCGAAAAGGGTCGAGGGGAACGCGATCGCGACGATCGCCTGGCCGGCCCCGAGCGCGAAGAGCAGGAGCGGGGCGATGAACGCGCCGCTCGACTGCGGATAGATGAAGACGAGCAGGAGCGAGACGACCGCGAGCGCGACCGCCACGAGGACGAACGGGATCAGGTGATCCCGGCCCGAGACGACGTGCTCGACGGTCAGGGCCGGGTCGCTGTGCGAGGCGAGTGCCCGATACGACCCGAGGTTTCGGAGCATGCTCGACTGGAGGGTTGTGTCGCGTTTCGCCTGCTCCTGCAGGCTCGAGAGCTCGCGGGTGTCCACGACCCCGTCGGTCGCGATCGCCCGGAGGAAGTCGAGGACCCTGCCCTCGTACAGGTCCTCCGGGGTCCTTGCCGAGAGGTGGATCAGGACGTCCTCGCCCCCGTCGATCTCCTCGATCCGGATGATCCCCTTTCGGTGAAGGTCGAGTACGGTCGCATAGAACCCGTCCTCGTCCGAGGTGGTCGCGTCCCCTTTGTAGAGCAGGTTCACGGCCCAGGGCCGGCGCGACGGGTTCGGGGTCGTGCTCAGGTACTCGGGGACCGTGAACTCCTTCTCGCGGCCGTACCGCCGGTACACGAGGACCAGGAGGAACGGCATGGCGAGCACGAAGAGGATCCCGATCCAGTACAGCCCCTGCGCGAGCCGGTACGGCAGGTTGTAGAGCAGGTTCGCGTTTCGCGTCTGGCCGCCGATGTCGTCGACCGGGCGCGGGAAGCCCGCGACCGAGTCCAGTGCGGACCGCTCGAGCAGGAGCTCGACCGCGACCGTCTCGTCCTCGCCGGCCCTCCCCGTCACCACGATACGGTCGCCCTCCCGCGTCTGCACGAGGGTCGGGGGATAGAGATAGACCTCGCGGACACTCGCAGACGGGAGCGAGATGCGGATCGACTCGTACGGGACGTGGAGCCGCGCGAGTTTCAGGTTGACGTGGACCAGGGAGGCGTCGTACTCGATCGGCGGCCGGATCGTGAACCCGTACCGGGCCTCGTAGGTGCCCGGGGAAAAGTATGCGGTGTCGACAAGGCCGACCTCGTTCGGCTCGGCCCGTTCCGCGACGAACGCCTGCGTCGCCGGGTCCGCGGTGCCTTCGTAGAGCCGGACAGCTCCCGATGAATCCTTCGCGTAGCCGGTGACCCCGGCCGGTGGCTCGACGGCCGTCACCTCGATATGGGGCGACTCGCTCCGATTGAAGACGAGCGTATCGTCGAAGCCCCGGAAGAGCATACGATAGGTGCCGCCGGCTCCGACGTCATAGATGTAATGCTCGACGAGCGTGCCGTCGAACTGGTATTCGGCCTCGTACCGATCGACCGAGAGGGGGGCCCCGAGGGAGAGGGTGGGGAGCCAGAGCGCGAGGGCCGCGCCCACCAGCCCGAGGGCCAGCACGACCGCGATCAGGGTCCCGAGCGACCGCGCTTCGCTCATGGGCTCAGAACTCGATCCGGGGCGGCTGCTCGATCTCCTCTTCGAACTGGAGGTACTCGAGTTTCTGCATCCCGATCAGGCGTGCCACGATGTTCGAGGGGATCGTGTCCACCATCGTGTTCAGCTGCTGGCCGATATTGTTGTAGGTATACCGCTGGCGCGCGATCTCGTCCTCGACGCCGCGGATCGAGGCCATCAGTTCCTGGACCGTCGCCGAGGTCTTGAGGTCGGGATAGGCCTCCGCAACGGCAAAGAGCGACCCGAGAATTGAGCGCGACTCGCGCTCGACCGCGTTCAGCTGTGCCGGCCCACCGCTCATCACGGAGGAGCGGAGCTGCGTGACCTTCTCGAGGGTCTCGCGCTCGAACGTGGCGTAGCTCTTGACGGCACCCAGGAGCTGCTCGATCATGTCGAGCCGCTTCTTCATTGCGACCCGGATCTGGCCGAGCGTCGCCTCGGCCGAGTTCTTCAGGTTGAAGAACCGGTTGTAGATCCCGATGAACCAGGCTACGAGCCCGATCAGGACGAGCGCTACGACGACGAGGAGTATGATCGTGATCAGGTCCACCATGTGCTTACCCAGGTAATGATGGAGAGCGGGCTATTTATGCGTTCGCGCGCCCGGAAAGGGAGAAATAGGGGCTTCAGATACCGGTCACCGTGGGATTTCCGGCGTCCTTCCACTTGGCGATGCCGCCCTTCATGTTGTAGACCTTCGAGAAGCCCAGCTCGGCCATGATCGAGGCCGCATGAGCGGACCGGGTTCCGATCTGGCAGTATATGAGGTATGTCCCGCCCCGGTCGAGACGGGCCGCACGGTCACGGAAGACTCCGGCCGAGACGTCGAGGTTCACGGCGTCGCGCAGGCGCTCCCGTTCGAACTCGGTCGGGGTCCGGACATCCAGGATCGTGATCTCGCTCGGGTGTTCGCGGGCCTCGTCGATCTTCTGCTTGAACTCCTCGACCGTGAGGTCCGTATAGCCCGCCGCCGTGTTCGACGAGGCGCTCTGTACGCCGGTGCACCCGGAGCAGACGACGAGCACGAGGAGGAGCACGGGGACGACGAGCGAGTATCGCAGGGTGCAGTTCCACATCCGATCAAGATCTCGGCCCGGTCGGTTATACCCCTTTTGCTGGAGGTAAAAAAAAAGAGAGGTTCAGAGTGCTGCGCCCGACAGGATTGCGGACTCGGAGACCTCGACCGTGCGCCCGGTGCCGATGAGACGGTACGGCCCGGTCGTGTGGACTCCGCTCGTCCCGCCGGTCGCATACGGGACGTGGAACTCACCGTTCACCGCCGTTGCCCGCCAGGTGAAGGTCCGGCCCGTGTTCGTGACGACCGGGACCTCGATCGTACCCTCGCCCCGGATGCTGGCTCCCTCGACGTACTCGAAGACCTTGACGTACTTCAGGCTCAGGGAGCCGGCATTCGACGGGGACTCGTGGACGAGCCGGTAATGGCCGAGCGCCGGCACGGTCTCGACAGGCTGGTTGGGCTGGATGCCGGCGGCGACGGCATGCAGGCCGCTACCGGCCTGTGCATTGTACTGGGCCGCACGCTGGACCGCCTCGGTGCCGTTCAGGGTCTCCGCCTTCGTGATCAGCGGCAGCGAGGTCTTCGCTGTCGCGGGATCCTGATACTCGATGTAGAACGAGCTCGTCGGCGCGGTCTCGGACCCATCGAAGTTGTGGAGCCGGGCGATGGTGGTCAGGTAGTACGGCTGGATGTTGACCGATACCGGGTCGTACACGTTGGCGTTCTGCTGGTTTCGGGCATACATGGTCAGCTGGTACGGCGCGGTCTGCGCGGTCGTGTTGTACCAGGTGGTCATCGCCCAGAACTTGGAGACGGCCATCTCGATGTCGGTGACCACGTACCGGGTCTTGAGGGCATCGAGAATTTCGTTCGAGACGGTCTCGTTCGTCGAGACGAAGTATGCGGCAGAACCGTTCGGGCCGGTGACGCCCTGCTGGAACGGGTTCGCGTTCGGCATCCGTTCGGCGATGTAGGTGATCAGATGACCGTAGTCCCACCAGGACATCACCCCGTAGGCCTGCGTGGGATAGACGAAGCCCTCCTTATCGTAGACCTTCTTCATATCCATCCCGGTCTCGGGAGTGTTCTCCTTCATCCACTCGAGGGACTCCTTCCAGTCGCCGTTCATGCGGTTCACGCTCAGGCTCGCGGTCGCGTACGATGTCGTGAAGTCGTACTGGCCGTCCCCGTCCAGGTCGAGGGGCAGGGCCGAGAGGTACGCGAAGAAGAGCGTCAGGAGCAGGACGCCGAGGAGGACCGAGGCCCCGACGAGGTTGAAGGAGGGGCGCGGCGCGTGGGCGCGCTGCTTTCCTGTGGCCGTCCGAGGAGCGGCCTTCTTCCCCTTCTTACCGGCCTTCGGCTCGGGCTCGGGGGTCTCGGGCGTGCGGGGAGCCGGGGCCCGAGCGCCGAGCCCGACCATGCCGGCAAGGTCGCGCCAGCCGAGCTCGAACGCGAACGAGACGACGATCCCGGCGAGCAGGGCGATGTTGATCGCGAGGTAGTACTCGTACCGGATGTGCTGCACCGTCGAGAGGAGGATCACTGCCGACCAGACCCCGACGAAGAGGTGGTCGGCTCGGTGCTCGCGCCAGAACCGGAACGCGAGGACCCCCAGGCCAGCGAACATCAGCACGAGCCCGAGCTGGAACGTGGACCAGGCCGACGCGACGGACCAGCCCCGGGCCTCCTGGACCGTGTTCGTCACGTCGTACTGCCCGAAGAACGCGCCGAAGCTCCCGATCAGGACGTTGTAGAAGTCGGGAAGGGCGACGAAGAGCACGCCGGCGATGACGACCCCGAGACCGGCCAGCGCGGCCGGATAGTAATACCACGGCCGGCCCTGGAGGTAGCGGGCGAGGCCCCAGAGGAGTGCGGTCCCCGCGATCACGCCGAGGTAGGCGATCACGTGGCCGATCGTGTATGCCGAGAGATCGATGCCGGTGTTCTTCAGCCCGAAGAGCAGGAGAAGCACCAGCGCGACGGCGAAGGTGACCGCGTTGATCACGAGCAGGCCGTCGCTCGAGTGTCCGCGGTAGACGTTGTAGACGACCTGCGCGAGCGTGTAGATGGCGACGATCATCGCGAAGAGGATCATCGTCGGCATCGCCACCAGGCCGATGAAGTAGGCCACGCCCGCGGCCACGGCAAGGAGCGCAGGCCGCTTCAGGCTGCTGCGATCCGAGAGCGAGACTCCCGTGTCGAATGCGTGCCGGATCGCCCAGATATAGACCAGGCAGAAGACCGCCGCGACGAGGGCCTCGGTCATGTGATGGTCGAAGTACCCGAAGAGGGAGCGATAGAAGTACTGGCCCGAGATGATCGCGACCAGGCCGGCCGCGACGAGGCCGCCCTTCCAGTCGGAGACCCGGTGACCGATGAGGTAGACCACCGGGACCATCACGGCCGCCATCAGAGGGGGGACCGCGAGCGATGTGTATATGATCTCTGGCCGGGTCGTCGCTCCCGTCAGGAGGCAAAGGACGGCGGCCACGTAGGTCGTGAGCGGCCCCCAGTAGAGGTCGGTCCCGTACGGGAACTGTGTCATCGGCTCCCACCATGCGTAGGTCGGGAAGTTCGCGAGCATCAGCTCGACCTGACGCAGGTTGTAGATCGGATCATCGGACCCCACGAACGTGAGGATATCCTGGCTTCCGATCTGTGCGGCCGGGAGCATTCGGATCAAGAATGCGAGTACGCCGAAGAGCGCGACGAGCGCGATAACTATGGGTGTGCGGTATCTGTCCAGAACGGGCGGTGTCATCGATCCCTCCTCATAAATGATGTTTCGGGAGACCGTTAATAAATTTGGATATGCCAGCAGCGTCGGGCGGAGCTCAGGCAGGTCCGCGGCGGAGATACCCGTGAACGATCCGGAAGAGGATGTACAGGATGGAACCGGCAGTCAGGGCCAGAACGCCGTAGATCATGAGGTTCAGGTGCTGGTTCACGATCGGGACGGTCCCGATGAAGTACCCGGCGAGCACCAGCACGATCGACCAGACCACGGCACCGAGGACGTTGAAGAGCAGGAACCGCCGGTAGCACATGGTGCCGACACCCGCGAGGAACGGTGCAAAGGTCCGAACAAGGGGTACGAAGCGTGCGATGAAGATCGCGAGCCCTCCGTAGCGCTCGAAGAAGTCGTACGTCCGATCGATGTACTCCTGCCGGATGATCTCGGGAAACCGCCGCTGGAAGACCCGGAGGCCCAGATAGTTGCCGATCCAGTAGTTCGTCGTATCACCCAGGATCGCGCCTGCAATGAAGACCGCGAGGATGAGGTAGAGGTTGAGGTGACCGGCCGCCGAGACCACGCCTGCAACGAAGAGAAGCGAGTCGCCGGGGAGAAATGGGGTGACCACGAGACCGGTCTCGAGAAAGATGATCGCAAACAGGATCGCGTACGTGACCAGGCCGTACTCCTGGATCACGAGCGGGAGATTCTTGTCGAGGTTCAGAAAGAGGTCGACGAGGCCGGGGAGCATCTTCGGTGAAACGGATGACGGATCACCCTGCATGTGGCCCGGAAGGGCGGCCGCAGGAGGGGATCAGATGAGGATGTTCAGCACGAGCACGATCGCGCCCAGCACGGCCGCGGCCGCGATCACGTAGTACGGATTGATGTGGACAGCACGCCGGTCCTCGCTCTCGTAGTAGTTGACGAGCCCTGCCGACGAGATCAGGCGTCCGCCCCTCTTCTTCGCCATATCATTCTATATCTGTTCGTGGTCGTTTAAATAATCAGAGCATGGAGCAATCGGTATACTCGGGCCTCGCGCTCTGCGGGCGCGCGCTCGAGCCACAGCCCGCCGATGTCGTGGTCGAGGCGGGGATAATCGTTGCGGTCGAGGAGCGGCTGCGCGCGCCCGACAGATGGCTCTGCCCCGCCTTCTTCAACGCCCACACGCACCTGGGCGACTCCGTCGCCATGGACATGACGGCCCATGGCGACCTCGACTCGCTCGTCCGGCCGCCTGACGGGCTCAAACACCGGATGCTCCGGTCGGCCTCGCGCGACGCCTGCGTCGCCGGCATCCGGCAGAGTCTGATGAGGATGGTCCGCGGGGGCACGGGCGGGTGCGCGGACTTCCGCGAGGGGGGAACTCGAGGAGTGGGCATTCTCGAGGAGGCGGCACAGGGGATTCCCTGCCGGGTGATCGGCCTCGCCCGCGACGGCGGGGAACAACGGACCCGCGGGGTGGGGATCGCAAGCGCGCGCGACGTCGCGGACTACGCGGACGTGGTCGCACGCGTACGGTCGGCGGGAGGACTCGTCGCATTCCACGCGGGCGAGCGGGACGCGGACGACGTCGACGATGCCCTCGACTGCCATCCGGACCTGGTGGTCCACATGACCCACGCGACCAATGCCCAGCTCCGGCGTTGTGCTGAGGAGGGGATTCCCATCGCAGTCTGTCCGCGGTCCAACTGGTCGCTCGGCGTTGCCCGGGGACGGGGGCATCCTCCCCTTACCCGGATGCTCTCGTTCGGATGCCGGCTGCTGCTGGGGACGGACAATGCCATGTTCGTTGCGCCGGATATGGGGGCGGAGCTCATGTTCGCCTCGGTCGTCTACGGCATCGATGACAGGGCACTCCTCCGTTCTGCCATCGACGGCGCAGCGGCGGTGGGAGCCCCCTGCTGGCTCGAACCCGGGGCGAGCGCCTCGTTCATGGTGCTGGACCCCGCTCGCGGCGGAGTTTTATGCAGCCGCGATCCCATCAGATCCCTCGTTCGTCGGCTTGATTCGTGCATGATCGAAACAAATGTTTTTAACCAGCGAGACGAATCTATACAGACTATTTTCTGAGGTGTGTATGTTCCGGAATGTACTGGTGGCGATCGACGGCTCCAGTCAGAGCCAG
>Ga0074193_1003022_pt1 | contig 13387 bp, 10 predicted proteins | sample EPASupsiteHSE605_FD_64523 | JGI IMG/M metagenome (GOLD analysis project Ga0074193, IMG submission 64523) | Bioremediated contaminated groundwater from EPA Superfund site, New Mexico - Sample HSE6-05 | ecosystem: Environmental > Aquatic > Deep subsurface > Groundwater > Contaminated ... | reverse complement strand
GGGGCTGTGCCCCGCTGGCCGACCGCCGGGGCGACGGGGCTGTCGTATGCGAGCCGTGCGATCGCGGTCGACCGGCGGGGAGACGCGGTCCCGGTCATGCACGCCTGCGGCCACGACCTGCACATGGCCGTTCTCGCCGGGTTCGCCCGGGCCATGCAGGCCCTCCGGGGCTCGTGGACTGACAAGTATGGAAGGAGCGTTTGACATCTGTATAGGGACGCTACAAATATCCGGGTGCAGCCGATCGCCTTATTCTCGTTTCTCATTATGGGAGCAGATGACCGCGGACGACCCGACACACCGACACATGTTCAAGTTCATTGAAGCATCCGGTTTCATGCCGAAAACTCCTTGTTCCTACAAACGGTCTCGCCTGGTTGTGAGAGGTCGATCCTACTGTCATGCATCAGCGCGGTCATCGTTATCAAGCGCCAGAATTATGGCGTCACCCCTTTCTTCGCCCAGGCATCATGCCGGCTCCGCCGGGTCTGGGCCTGCTTCCCTCGTGTTTTTTCAGGCGACGAATGCCCGTGGTCCACTGCGATGAGCATGGCAAACTGGATCACGCCGGACGGATCCTGAAACCGCGCGCATCGAGATACACCTGGAATGTGGCCACGAAGGCACCAGCGACTCTTACTTAAAAAACGGCTCTTGAAGATCCAGATCATTAAACAATTGCGAATCTTAACAGGATAGCCAAGGAATACCGGGACGTGATCCGGTCCCTGTTTGCCTTTCGAGCTCGTATGCGGAGTGTCCATGGCACTATAGGAGCACGAGCACGTTCATAAGCACGATCGCTCGAAACACGGACGACTCTCCCACTAAGTACTACTATCATTCACCGAGGACGAACCCGCTGCCAGTCAGCTAGCCGCCCATCTATCTACCCGGAAGGGGTCACCGTGGCAGCGTTAGCCGCCTACTCCTGATTGAGGAAGAACTTCTCGAGCGGGCTTTATACCCAGCTTTCGATTAGAGAACGGGAAAAGGTAAGCTCGCGTTAATAGCTATTCTCAATAATTTATTCATAGATGGCGAGCCATATGATGTCTGGTAAATAAGGATGGCTTGGAACACATCACAGAATATTTTAATAATATCTATTCTATTAGTATCCTTTTTCGCTATTCTTACTGTCATTTTTCCAAGTTATTCAGTATTGACTCCTTTATCTCAATCTGTAACTATGATTTCAGGAGCAATTACGATCTTACGTTATCTTTCGGAGCGGAGTGCTGCCAAACCTGAAAAGAACACAACACTGCCAGTAAAAGATAAGATGGGTATGCACCATTTTCCTTCAGTTGATCCATCCAGTACCGAAGTTCATGAATCGTCGCAAAAAAACCCAACACCCCTAGTATCAAAAGATCAAACAGGTACGCCCCCTTTTTCTCCGGCTGATCCATCCAGCGCCGATGATAGTGAATCAAACGAATCATTATCTTTTATCGGAAATTCTGAAAATGATTCAGATTCTGATACTTTTACAGTAAAATTAAAATCCCACTCACCAAAAGAAATTTCATTATCTATTAATGCTTTTCGGGAATTTGATCAATTGTTGGATCATCTGTATGAATGGATTCGTCGAAACGGTTATAGAATTCGACCTATCCATTATGGAGATGAATGGATTTTAATCAATACAACAACCAAAAAATCAATACCCAACTTCCGGATGGAACAAAATGGTAAACCTGGCGATTGTAGCATAATTGATACTCGACCTTTAGGTGATGTAGGTATTGTTCCTGGAAGTAAATTGGAGGTACAGTTAGCCTCAGACTTATTACGGGCTCCTGTTGTGGAAAGTGAAAGTAATCCAGTGGATACTTCAGACTCTAACATTTTTACTGTCGTATTAAAATCCAACCTACCAATTGAACTTTCGTATTCAGTTAATTCTTTTGATGATTTTGAACACTTGTTGGATACTCTGTTTGTATGGCTTCGTTCGAATAATTATAGAGTTCGACCCTTCCATTATGGAGATGAATGGATCTTAATCAATACAACAACCAATGAACGAATTCCCAACCTCCGAATGTCATCTAAAAGAAAATGTAGGGATAGCAGCATAACTGATACACGACCTTTAGACGTAGTGGGTATTGTTCCTGGAACTATCTTAGAGCTAAAACTGTTGAAAATGGTCTAACGATTTCGAAAAAATGGGGAGGTGAAAAAGCATGGATGAAACAGTTATTATCGTTTTCGGGGGAAATAGCTGGGAGAGAGAAGGCTCCATTATCTCTGCCGCTGCGGTCGCAAGATCATTGGATAGACTGGGTATATCTAATAGACTTGTTGAATTTCCATTGGAAACATATGTTCTCCTTCGTAGCTATAAAAAACCTATTGTTTTTAATTGTATTCACGGAAAGAATGGCGAAGATGGCACTCTCTCCATGTTATGCGATATGAATCCTATCCCCTATAATTTTTCTCGTCCATTTGCTCATCTTCTTGGTTATAATAAGTTAAGATTTAAATCTCTGGCTCATACGATGGGAATCCGTACACCATCTGTTCTGGATAAAATGGAGGTTTTGAGTTCGAAGTACCCTCTGCCAATTGAAGAAAAAAGCAACGGAAAAAAATATATATTGAAGCCCAATTTTGGTGGTGGAAGTTTAGGAGTACAAATTTTATCGACGAATGATAATTTGGAAACGGTAATTAATTGTCGTGAGAGAAAATTCGATCCGTTTATTATTGAAGAATTTATAGATGGGAAATTTATTACCTGTGCTTTAACCGGTGATGCCGATAGAGACTCATCCCTCCCTCTTTTAGAGGCTAGCTTTAAAGGCGATTTTTTTGATTACGTTAGCAAACATGATGAAACAAAACGCCAATATATTTTACCAGCAAAAATTTCAAATAAATGTGAAAAAGAAATTCGGGAGATATCATATAGGATGTTTTCAGCAATGGGTTGTGATCCAATTGTCAGATTTGATTTCATCGTGGACAATAATGAAGTGCCTTTTTTATTAGAGGCAAATACTGTCCCGGGCCTTGCAGAAGCAGGTAATCTGGCTACAATCTGGAAATCTTCCGGTCGTTCTTACGACGAATTAATTGAATATTTGTTTAAATCTTCCAGATAGTACGTTTACTATGGCCAAAAATAAAATTTTTGTTATTTATGCGGGTTCTATCGCTGAACGAGAAGATCTTGATGATGTCTCACAGCAAGTGCGGAGTTGTCTTGATGACCTTGGATATATTTCTGAAGTAATTTGTGCGTATGATTATCCACCGGCGGCGTGGAACCTATCAGACATATCCGCTGGACTTGTGATACTGTTAGATCCCTATTATGAGGTCAATGGACGTGTTTTTGATTTACGAAGACAATTTGATGTCCAAAAAATTACCTATACAGGACCAGGATATTTTGCTTCGACGAAAACTGCAGATAAAGTAGAATGTAAAATATTTCTTAATGATGGTATTATCGCGATGATTCCAAATAAAATATGCCATTCATTAGATGATTTTCGAGATTTTATTCGTAACAATACATCAAACGCATTTGTCGTAAAACCCGTCGATCGTGGTGGTGGTCTCGATGTGTATCATATCGAAAGAGCAAATATTGATGAGGAAATCCCCCCACTTCTATTATCGAAGTATGGAAAATTTTTAATCGAGAAATATATCCCTGGACAGGAAATATCAATTTCGGTTATCCAGCGTCCTTTCGATGGAAAAATAATTACATTTCCTCCGGTTTCAATCGTTCTCAAGGGTTATACCATTTTTAATGCAGAGGCAAAGAAAGATCCGAATTCTCGTATTATTACAATACCAGCAAAAATAGATTCGGATCAAAAAGGCAAATTATTAAATTTCTCTACGCGGGCATACAATCTTTTGAATTTTAGTGGTTTGCTCAGAGTTGATTTTCTCGAGTGTAATGGTGATCTTTTTTTCCTTGAGGCCAACTCCTACCCTACATTAGGTCGTAACCATGGTTTATCTGTTCCATCAGCAAAAACTCTCGGATATGATCAAAAGGAAATAATCAAATGGTTAATTGATACCGCCACCAAAGACGTATCTTACTAGAGAAATAAACATGAACCGGGCAGTTTTACCCAAATCGTACCAATTGATAAAAATGAATCATTTTTATGAGTGGCAAAGGCTGGGAGGGGAAACATATCCTATTTTTATTCACCAGGTTCGACTCTGATCGTGATTTTTGGCAAACATGGGCCTGCTGCACAGGGGTGCAGACTGCCCCGCATGATGCCGCCCGAAGCCACACCTACATTTACGGGCTCTCCGTCTAACCGAAAGAATACTGTGTTTTGGCTGTTGCCGTCCTTGCCGTCACGTGAGGATTCAAGGGGCCGCTGAGGCAGAACAAGGTCTTCCGTAACTTCATCCCGTATTCCGCAGGTCCTTTTTCTCCAATAGAGTTTTACATACTCCGTTCCCAACAGCTGGGGTGTCTTCCAGAACTCTGGCGTCATATTTATCACCAGCACCGTCACCGTTTCTCCCATCTGGAACCGTAGTTCCCGGACGCCGCCGAATCGGTAGAACGTTGACTTCAGGGTTGGGTTCTGGGTCTGCTTCTTCGTCTGGCCGGTTACGGCTACGCCGATTTCTTGCGAGTTCCGGCTCAACCGGAATTCGATCATTGTATAGATGAAGAGGCAGGGCACCATGATCATCGCCAGCGCCTGGATCCGAGACAGTATCTCGAGAAAGATCTCCGCCAATCGGAACGAGGATTCCTTGAGAAAGCGGAATCCCCACTCCATCGTGAGAAGCCGTTCGAGAGCTGGGTCTTCGGGAGGTACGCCCGCGAAGAGAAAGCCCTGGTGAACGCGATCATCGAGTCGCATCTCCAAGGGGTCTCGACACGCAAGGCCCAGGCGATTATCTCTCATTTGGGGATCAACCAGCGGTCTCCGTCCTCCATCTCCCCGATCGCGCAGGACCTCGACGACCAGCTTATGACGTTTCTGAACCGATCGAGCAGGCGCTCCCTTATCTCTTAGTGGATGCCTCGAACTACAAAGTCAGGCACGGTCTTCGCTATGTCTCGAAGGTTCTTCCTGTCATCGCCGGGGTCCGGCATGATGAATGTCATGAGATTCTCGTTGCTCGGATTGCCGCGTGTGAGAACGAGGCGGTCTGGCCCGGTCTCTTCGACATTTTATTTGAACGAGGCCTGAGCGGCGTGCAGTTCGTCATCTTCAATCGTCACCAGGTCATCCAAAATGCCGCAATGATCGCATTCGTGAAAACCTCCTGACAGATGTATCATGTACATAAAACCGGGCGGTCCTAAAGTACGTCTCGAAGAACGATCAGCAGGAGTTTTCCGAGCTGCTTGGGGAAGCGTACGGCAACGAACAGCGGTGCAAACTCTTGTCGCTACCCTCAGCGCCCAGGGATCCCAAAAAGCAGCGACGATGATCGAGTTTTTTCCACCTGGGTTGCTTAACCATACGGGATTCCTGAAGGCCCATGGAAAACGGATCCGGACGACCAAATTCATGGAACGCGTAAACCAGGAACTCAAATGAAGGACCAAAGTCGTGGGAACCTTTCCCTCGGAAGAAGCACTCATGAGGCTAGCTGGATCGATCCTCGAGGACATCAACAAGGAGTGGGTCACCGGCAAAAAGGATTTGCTAACTGAAGAGTGATGGTGATCCCCGGATTCAGGGTCCACGGGAAATTACAGCACTTCTGAGACACTACCTAAAATGTTAACCAGAATTGTGATGTGGTAAAAAAGGGTACACTCATCTCCTCGGATAATGATTGCCATAGAAAATTTATTTGAAAACAGACTATTTTTGGTTCCTTTGAGCTCATTTGACCCCGGGTCCACCGATCAAAAAATGTATGCCGGTTTTCTTGAGACGCATGTAAAGCCAGGTTTGGGAGATTTATTTTTATCCTCAGTTCGAACATGTGATGTTCTCGAATTTCTGACAGGGGAGACAGTGCTCGGTTTTGATCTTCCCACCAACGCCTGCAGTGCTCTATGGGAAAATGCGAATGTATTGAAGTCCTTCGTTCATCAAACTGGTGCTGAAAAACTGATGTTCACGAAAGAAGGGGCGTGGTATATACCGCCCAAAATGCGTGAAACATGGGCATGTTATAAGGAATACCTATTGTCGGAATACAACGAAGGGCATCCGGCTGGACTCGCTGCAATCGTCTGCGCAAGAAACGAGCCCATTCCAGCTTTTGTCGACGGTGTTCAGCAGGGTGGATTTGAAATCGGCGATTACCACGCCTTCCTTTCGATAATTGAGTTGTCCAGTGGGAGATCTGTTGAGCTCCATCAAACCTTTATGGGGGATTCGACTAAGTTCGCATTTCGCCCTGGTATAGTCGGGGTGAATCTGAAGATGGCTGAAGAGTTATATCATGGTAAGAACGCTAAAGACTCCGGTGAAGCAGCAAAGTATCCTGATGCGATCTCATATGCCAATGCTAAAATTAAAGACCTGAACACGTATCTTGATAATGTCGGCATGCTTGGGCACAATCTCACTGGGCTCGTATCGTACCAGTGTGAGATGATCGGCGATCCGACCCATGCCTGTAATTGGGATGGAGAAACGCCAGGTTGTAATTTCAATTATATCCCAGCTCTCACCGTACTATTCGAATTAACTCAGCTGCAATTGAGTGTGCTCAAAGCTGATCGCCTGATGGCGATCGCAGAGTGTAAAAAAATCCCCGCTGTCAACAGCCCGACCCAAGATCAGAATGAAAAAGACTTCATTCCCGCAACCGTGCCGGCTTTTTTCCCTGATGGCACACCACGATACGTCAGAACGAAAATAAGGAATACCAGCGAAAGGGTTGAAGTTATTTTTAAAAATGCAATAGATGGTTCGAATGGCGCGATACAAGTTCAGCTGTTCCGGATGACAGTTCCCGATGGAGACAAACGGCAAGTTACCATGCCCTATAACCATTATGGTAATGTCGCTGGGTATGGATATCCCGGCGCGGCAAATTGCATAGGTGCCATCATTAACATTATGAAAGGAATCGCAGCTGGAGGTTGCATTGATAAAAATCCTTTGCATCACTTTGGAAACAGCGTTTTCCGAATCAACGGCTTAGCACGAAGTATTCTTAAAAAAATCCGCGACATCGTTCCTCAAGAAATTCATCTACAAGGCCGTTATTGCGGAAAAGTGAAGATTTACGCCATCAATGATGATCACGGGCCGATCAAGATTATCGATTTCTGTGATGTAATGGCAATGGCAATTAATGCCCCTTCGCCCTTCTCTTTAAAAAAAATGACGCCCCTGGGGTTCACAGGAAAAAATGCCAAGATAGCAATTGGCGCGCGGGAAGGTGCTGTCAAGGCGGGAGTCAGGCCCAAAGCCGACGAGCTTCTCCTGTTTCCAACAGGAACAGTAGGTGATCTGCTTATACGGATACTGCACCATTCCACGGAAACTGATGCGTAAATGCTCGAAGATCACGTGCGTTTACATCGGATCTTCAATTTCGTTTATAATGCAAGGACCGAAGCCATTCTTTCTATCCAGCGATGGTTCACACCGATTTTCGGAAAAATTTCATTCCGAAAGGTCATTCCAAAATTAATATCCAGGTAGGTCCCTTAGGCCCCTTGAGTTTTTATGAGGTGGATGATGCGTTATGGGGGTTATCCAACAGTACCTTCCTCCCCTGAAATCACATGTCGGACATTCTCATGGCGATGAACGTGAGCTATTCATTGGTATTCTGTTCGTTCTGTCCACCGGGTGTACCTGGTATGCTCCTCGTTAGCATGGGCTCAAATCTACTGTCCATCGCTTTCATCTCTATCTCTGCTACAATCGAATCACGCGATTTTCGCCGTGATGGTCCAGCATGACTATGCTCTCGCCGATCAAGGTCCCTTCTGCAATGCGATTGATACCACGATTTCCGGAAAAAAGGGAGAGTGATTGGCTATGGCGGGTACCGAAGGCTCCGTGGTTCGAAGATCAGTCCTCTCATCGAACGCCGGACTGGGCGCAGCGCCCGATTCGCTATCACTGGCGAATGTTCGCGATGCGGCGAGACCTATCATCCAACGCTCGCCGCGGATTGCAGTCCGAAAACTCGTTCCCCCGCTGTGGACGACTCGAACGATCATCCAGAGGATTGGTGGTGGTCGTATGTGCGCTCATCGTGTGGAAAATTTTGGGATAATCTCATTGGATGACGGTCATATCGACATTGAAGATCACGCGGACATTCCTACCCCTCGGGGGCTCTGGATAGTCGGAAATGCCAGAAGCGCTGACGAATGAAAAAGGCGCGAAGGAAAATGGGGGCTAGATGCCGAGAAACCTTGTTCCTTCAGAAACATGGTCCAAAGAGAATCTAACGTTTTTCTCGGAATGTACAGACATAAAAACCTGTTGTATGTTTTGACTAATGTCCATTTTTAAATACAATTTTGCCATTCGAGAAAAGCGTTCGGGAAAATCGGTTACAAAAAATAAATCCCTCCCGAGCTCTTTTTGAGGGTTCGCAAGTCCACTTTTTATTATGATATATTTAGCTTTTTCAGCGACGGCTGTTGCACAATCTAAAATCTGAACATTCGGATTACAAATTTTACGCAGACTAGATAATAATAACGGAAAATGCGTGCAACCTAACAATAGTGTATCGTATTCAGATTTTAATTGTCCAAGATAATGGGAGATTACGTTTTCAGTCACTAAACCCTCACACATTCCTTCTTCGACCAATGTAACCATCAGATTACAGGGTAACATCTCAACAAAAATATTTGGATTTTTTTTATAAAAATATTCTATGTAGGCGTTGGAACGCACAGTTCCCTCACTTGCTAAGATCGCGACATTTCCAGATCGCGTCACCTTTGTTGCTGTTTCCACACCCTCTGTAATAACCCCAGAGCATAGTAAATCCGGAAATGCATCTTGTACAGCATCAAGTCCATAAGCTGACGCCGTGTTGCAAGCTATTACTAAAAATTTAATGTTATGGGAACACAACATTTGCGATGCGCTTACTGTATACTGTTCAATCAATTCATTACTTTTTGTCCCATATGGTAAATGTGCTGTATCTCCGAGATAAATAAAATTTTCATTTGGCAAAAGATGACGGAGAGCACGATATACCGTTAACCCCCCAACACCAGAATCAAAGATGCCAATGGGATCCGATGGCGATACCGACTTTGGTATTTCGTCTTTCATTTTCTCAACCGCGTTTTAAAAATACGTTTTAAACCAATAAATAAGGATATTGTTTCATTAAACCACCGATCCTTATCATTTTCGAGGGATTAATAGCCAAGAATCTTTGCCCCTTGTGTGCTACTGCATAACGTTGTATCGACTGAGCATTATGAAACATCGCTGGTTACAGCGTCGCTATGTTTTTCTCCTCACCGACTCCTTCCCCATATGACGTATGATCAATGGAAAAGGCATCATCCGATTTATACAAAAAATGGGCCACCAGAACATCGCAATTCGCACAGGAATTAATCAAAACTGGTCCTGCGATCCCTCACGTGGATACGGCGACCCCTCGCCGATGAGGCAGTATCTCAAAATCGCTGTAATTCCCCAGCGATTTATCTCCTGGAATCAGGGTGAATCGTCCATCATCAAATGTCCTCCAAAGAAATGCAGAGATTTCGGCACATAAAAGACTAGAATTGTCAAAGGGAACGGGGAACCTTTGGCGAATGAAAGATGATAGGGAGATAAATTGATGAATTACTAAAAGTAATAATAAATTAATTGGTACTTAGTTTGATAAAAGTCTGGTTCTGAGCTTTAATATAACATTCATTTTAAGGATCATCCTTATCCCATTCAAACGAAACATTATGTAAATTTGTCATAAGTTCGTATGTTAGGCGACCACTGACCCTTGCTACTTCTTCAATAGCAAGACCCTGTCCCCATAATGTAATTTCATCTCCAATTTTAGCATTGGTACAGGGACGGAGATCGATTGCTATAGTATTCATCCCAACTTGAATTAGTGGGCAATGCTTCCCATTAATTTGAACCTTCCCATTTATTTGCCTGCGTGGGTACCCATTGCCATACCCTACTGCAGCAAATCCTACAGGCATATCCTCAGGACAAGTGAAGCACGCTTGATAGCCAACATTATCTCCATTTTCATATTTCTCAATATCTATTAGTTTTGATAGGAAGGTCATGACTGGAAGAAGATTAAGTGACTTGGCTGAACGTCCTGCTATCGGAGACCCCCCATAAAGAGCTATTCCTGGACGTACCCAATCATAATGCATTTTGGGGAATGCGATTATGGCTGCCGAATTACAAATACTCTTCTCCCCATGACAATTTTGAACAAAATTTCGAAATGTAGAGATTTGTATTCTGTTCAGAGCATGGTCTGGCGTGTCGGCACAAGCAAAATGAGACATTATACCTACTGGTTTAATGACTGATGGATGATTAGATAAAAATTGAAGAAATTGTTCCGCTCCTTTATCTGGATAGAATCCCCTCCATCCCATACCAGAGTCGAGTTTCATCCAAACTTTTAACAGTTTGGGGATTTTTATTTGTTTCAGTAATTGGATTTGGTAACTACTGTCAAAGACGACAATAAATTCCTCTCTTGAGGCAATGTATAACTCTTCAGTTGTAGATACACCATCGATCAACACAATCTGGGCTTCGATTCCAATTTTACGTAAGGCCATTGCTTCGTCAATCGAGGCGACCCCGAGTGCTTCAACCAAACCGTCCAGTTTTTGAGAAAATTGGATTAGACCATGGCCGTATGCATCATCTTTTACAATGGCCATTATGTTGGCTTCCGGCGCTTTCGCTCTAATCACATCAAGATTATGCCGTAGGTTAGATTCAGAAAGTTTACAATATGCTTTCATTGCCATTGTTCTAGGGCCTACAATGATATTGAATTAATGATATTATGAAAAATGAATTGATATTTGAGCCCTTTGACTATCAACAAGATATTACTTTTTATCATGGCACTGATAATTTGTACATCTGAAAATCTTTTCCTATCACGAGACACATAACTCCTGCTAAGTTTATGTAAGATCAAAAAATTTTCCCTGAAAACATACAATCAAGGAAGTTAACAGAATCTGTTGTGGTTACTAATGCAATTTCTCGATTTGCTTAATTCCTTTGGTCATCTTAATGAAGCGATTGCTAACTATAATTTAGCACTTGATCAGGGACGGGAAAATGGATCAAACGTAGAAGTCTGTCAGTCTTTATTCAATTGTCTCGATGAGATTCAAGTAGAATGGGAGTATCAAAAAAAAAGGGAATTTCGGGATGGCAAAGCATTTTCCGAAATGATACTGGATGTTTTAGAAAAGCCCCAATTAATAGAGACATTTTTGAATAGTAAACAATTGCAAAAATTATCTGAATTACGCCCTCCAATGTTGGAGCATAGGATCTTGCGACAAGAAAATTATCAATCAGATCAGAGAGTCCTTCAAGATTTATTTATTGACGCATCTGAACAACATCTTATCTTGAAACAACTAGTCAAAAAATTTCGTAAAGGGAAAGTTGAACCTGTTGATGTTCTTGCACAGACCAACCTTGTACTTTATATTATTAGATCCATTCTGGTCCATCAGGAAAAAATAACTAGTGGTCTGGATTTGCCGAAAAATGAGATCGATCGGCTCGTATCAACAGCAATTATTCCTCTCCAGGTTCTTTTGATCGACTTGCTGTTTAACAGAGCGAAAAATAAATTTGTATCCTATGGAACACTGGCTCCTGGTGAAAAAAACCATTTAAAAATATCACCACTTCCCGGTACCTGGGAAAAATGTTCAATTAACGGATTTATCGAAAAAGACGATCGCGAGCTCCTATATTTCACATGGATTCTTAACGGTAGAATAATTGAGGCAAACCTCTTTATTTCCGAATCCCTGCCTAAATATTGGGATTATCTTGACAGGTTTGAAGGGAGTCGGTATAAACGTCGGTTGATTCCTGTTCAGAAATTTGATGGAAAAATAACGGTAGCGAATATCTATTTGAAAAATATGGATCCATGATGAATAAAACTACTTTCGGAAAGATCCTGTGGAATAGCCAACGAGAGTAAGGCTAATTTCAACATTGAAGACAGCGTCTCGATCTTTCAGACAATAACTAAAAATTCCAGCTTACCTTTATCTGTTGTCTGATTATTCTCTGAGAATACGCATGTTGGGGAAACACCTGTCGATGCTTGCCTCCACCGTCAGCTCGTCGTAGGTTCTGGAGTTGGTACCCTAGTGTTCCAGCGATCCATGTGCCGTGACGGAGGGAGCAGCGATGGCAGCTTTGTTCAAATAATATCTGATTAAAAATATTCTGATCTTTCTGTTTCAGATGTTGACAGAGTAAAAGGAATTTACTGCGGAAGGTTTGACCCCCATTGAAGAGGTCCGGCTCTGCATCGACATCCTGTTCTGCGATCCATGCATAGCTCCTCGCCTCGATCGAGCGGGTCCCGGTCAACCTCGCCCGGCTGTGGATGTTCTCGAAGACCTGTTCCTCCTATTGACCAAACTCGATAAAGAGGCTACCCCGTTTGTCAGCGACCCGGTCCTAGGGCGGCGGGTGAAGGCCGCTGTTGCTGTTAGGCTCGGGAGCGATGCGGTCGAGGACGTCCCTTCCTCGTAGGGGGGCGAGGACTTCGGGGCTTTCAGCGAAGTCATGCCACCGGTCTCGCTCTCCTACTTCATCATCAGCTCAGGGGAGGGGCGGTTGCGCAGCCCTACCTTCGGCCCTGACTCCCTGTGGTAATCAGGACGAGGATACTCGCCCTAACGGCCAGGGCACCGAAAATGTGTGACTTATCGGATCGATCGGTCAGGGCAAGGGTTAAAACGACGGTCGCAAGGTTCCCGACTCGGAGAAGGAACCAATCTTCGAGCAGGGTGTTAGCAGGAATGTCGGACTCCGTCTCCTGATCTATGACATCCTCTCGATCACGGGGATCACGATCGCCGAAACCGATCGATCCAGCCAGGGGTGCAGTTCGAGATCCGGGTGCCGCGCGGCGCCGATCGCCCTGGCCGGCAGGCATTAGGAGCAACGATCGGTTCAGAAGGCTTGGAGATGAGCCGCGGCTGCGGGCGTGGCCTCCCTCCCCTGCGGGGTCCGCTTCAGGAAGCCGATCCGGATGAGATAGGGCTCGTACACCTCCTCGATCGTCCGGACCTCTTCGCCGACCGCGATCGCGATCGTCCGGACCCCGACCGGGCCGCCGTCGAAGTCCCGGACGACGGCCGCCAGGATCCGGCGGTCGAGGTCGTCGAGGCCGAGCCGGGCGATCCCGAGCATGGAGAGGGACTGGGCGG
>Ga0074193_1003021_pt1 | contig 13392 bp, 14 predicted proteins | sample EPASupsiteHSE605_FD_64523 | JGI IMG/M metagenome (GOLD analysis project Ga0074193, IMG submission 64523) | Bioremediated contaminated groundwater from EPA Superfund site, New Mexico - Sample HSE6-05 | ecosystem: Environmental > Aquatic > Deep subsurface > Groundwater > Contaminated ... | reverse complement strand
GTCGTACATTGTGCGGCAGCACCTAATCGACTTCGCCCATTTTTAGATTTGTCATGGGATGCAATACAAGAGCAAGTTGATATTCAGTTGAAGGGTGTTTATCATTGTGCCAGACTAGCTCTTCCTAAGATGATTGATGCGAAGAATGGATCGTTGATTGTTATGGGTTCGATTGCTAGTGATGGCGTTCCACCGACGCAACAAACCGATTATGTAATAGTAAAGTCTGCGTTATCAGCCTTTGCCCGTTCTCTAGCTGCTGAGTATGGACCCAAAGGAATCAGGGTCAATATCGTTGCTCCTGGAATGACACAGACTGATCGGATTGCCGATTATCCAGAAAAAGCAAAAATGTTAACGAAAATGAATACTCCACTACGGCAACTGGCACAACCGGAAGATATTGCACATATGGTGTCTTTTTTGCTAAGTGAGAAAGCACGGCATATTACTGGGGAGACACTACGTGTTTGTGGTGGTGCGGTAATGCTTTAGGAGGTTACAATTGATGATAGATTGTCAAAAAAAGTACCCGGAATTTTATGAGATACTACAGCTTATCCTAGCCAAAAGTCCGATGCAACGCAAAAAAATAGAAAATTTTATCCAGGGGCAAGATGGTGAATATTGGTCTTTAGCTGAAAAAATAAGTACAGTCATTAATCATTCATTTTTGGCAACGGACCAAGAAAAAAATGAGATGGTTCAGGCTTATCAAAAAATGTGTATGGATCTTCTGCGAGAACAGATTCGCTTTCGTAAGACAGCTATTTTTCATGTTGGTACTTCTCAAGAGGCCTATGAAACAGTCTATTCTCAGGAAGAAGTGATGAGATATTATTTGATGGGATTATTACTGTCGTATTTATTTTGGCCCAATCATTATAAAATGGTTCGTTTTTTTCAAGAAAATACGAAAGCTATTAGTATGAAGAGACATCTGGAAATCGGTGCAGGGCATGGTCTTTTTACTGCGGAAATTCGTCAACTGTTTCCACAGGTTGAGACAACAGTTGTTGACATAAGTAATACATCCATAAAATTATCATCAGAAATGTTGAAAGGGTTTGGGATTCATCAGGGAGAGATAAATTTCGTACAACATGATTTTCTAACAGTTAATCTTGCAGATGAGAAATTTGATTTTATCGTAATGGGTGAAGTTCTAGAACATGTCAGTGAACCATTAGTCTTTTTGCATAGAGCCAGAGATTTGTTAAGCCCGAGTGGAACCATCTATTTATCTACTTGTGCCAATGCTCCAGCCATAGATCATATTTATCATTTTAAGACGGTGGAAGAGATTAGAGATGTCATTAAACATAGCGGACTTTCTATTAGACAAGAAATTGTATTACCAGCAGAAGAAGATCCCCAGGAGCGGTGGTTATCAGAGTTAGTAGCTATTAATTATGCGGCTATTTGTGTGCGGAATATTTAGCATAGATGTAATCAAGAATCAGGGGGGGAGTAAATGGAAAAGGCATCATCAACGATAAAGGCACAGCTAGATCAACTTCGTAAGAGCCAATCATATAGCGAGTATATGAACGTTAGTAATGCACTCGATGATGAAGAAAACGCTGCAATGAGAATGCCAACTATAAAGGTAGCTATTTTGCGTAATATTACAGTAGAAACACTTATTCCCGTGATTAAAGGTGAGATAGCCTTATTGGGCTTTAATCCTGAGATTTATCTTGGTGATTTTGATACCGTTGCCTGGGATGTTATGGAACCTAGTAGCAAACTGTATGAATTTAATCCTGATATTGTCATTATCTGTCAATGGCTAACTGTGCTATCGCCCGACATTGTCGCACGATTTTGTTCATTGACATCTATGATGAGGAACGAAGAAGTAGATCGGGTGGTGAATCGTCACTGTGATATGTTAGCGAGTATCAGGAAACAGACAAATGCACCTGTTTTAATCAATAATTTCCCACTCCCAGATTATACTTCATTAGGAATTGTAGATTCCCAGGAGCTGTATCATCAAGTCAATACAATGATTCACTTAAATCAAGAATTATTACAAACCGTAAAAAAATGGACAGATGTTTATCTTGTAGATTTCATGAAGCTGTTTGCTAGAATCGGTAGTAGCCAGGGGATCGACGAACGTTATTGGCATATTGGGCGTGCACCCCTAGGAAGGCAAGCATTGATCCCTGTAGGTCAGGAGTATACAAGATATATTAGGGCCCTAACAGGGAAGACGAAGAAATGCCTAGTGCTTGATTGTGATAATACCTTGTGGGGTGGTATTATCGGTGAAGTGGGTCGTCATGGTATTCAGCTTGGAGATACTTATCCTGGGTCATGTTATCAAGCTTTTCAACGAGAAATTCTAAATTTGTACGACCGTGGCATATTGCTGGCAATATGCAGTAAAAATAACGAGCAGGATGTGTTTGATGTCCTGAGAAACCATCCTGATATGCTCCTTAAGGAACACCATTTTGTTGCTTGGCAGATCAATTGGAATGATAAGGCCACAAATATGATAGAAATTACGCGGGAATTAAATATTGGTTTAGATAGTATTGTCTTTGCTGATGATAATCCTTTTGAAGGTGGACTCATTCGCGATCAGCTCCCTGACGCAGAGGTGATTGACTTATCTGGTGACCCATCTACCTTTCGTTCAAAATTATTATCGAAAGGTTTTTTTGATTCATTAACGCTGTCGCAAGAGGATACACAGCGTAGCAAAATGTATCAAGATAATAAGGAGCGCAAACAGATTTTTGAAAACTCAGCATGCCTTGAAGAGTATTTGAATAAACTGGAGATTGTTGTTGATGTTGGTACTCCTAATGATGCTACTATTGGACGTGTAGCGCAATTGACACAAAAAACCAACCAATTTAATGCCACTACCAAGCGTTATACAGAAAGTCAAATCAGGTTATATGTTGAAAACTCCACTTATGATGTATTTTTTATGAGTTTACGCGATAAAGTTGCAGAGCTTGGGATTGTTGGCGTGGCCATTGTCAGATATCTTGGCAATATAGCTGAAATTGACAGTTTCTTATTAAGTTGTCGGGCACTTGGTCGCAAAGTGGAAGAAGCCCTCTTAGCCCATGTTCTAATGATCGCTAGCCATAAAGGTTGTGTAAGCGTAATTGGTAGCTATATACCAACACCGAAAAACATGCAAGTAGCAGATTTTTATAGAAAATGTGGTTTTGAACGAGTAGAGAACCAAGGGAATACAACTAAGTGGAAGATATCCTTGGAACAAGGGAAGTTCTTAGCACCAACTTGGATAAAAATCAATAAAATAGATAAATGAGGTATTGAAATTTACCTTGAGGGCATAGAACCAGCGTGTGAGCATGATTGACGTTCCATCTTTAGGATAGGCAGAACGAAGGACTTAGGCACAAGGATGCCGTAAGACATGGGAGGTTTGCCACCTGTAGCTGATGTGAAATCCCAACGGTTATTACAGTCTATTCGGAGAGTTGGTTCGACATTGTCCATGTGAAATACTGTGCAAGAATGAGATAAATGAAGAAAAAAGATAGTTAAGGGAGTTGTTTTTTATGGCTAAAGACCTAAATCAGGAGCAACAGCATTTGGATGCGCTTGCTCATACATATTTTACTGTGCAAATAGCATTTGATAAGAAGTTGATTTATCTAGGGTATCTAACAATTAGGTCGTATTTTGAAGGCCCGAATGGATTGGAGTTAGGGTCTGGAGATGGCGATATGACTAAGTTTTTAAAAAATGATTTTGAACGATTGACAGTTGTGGATGCCTCTGCAGATTTATTGGAAGGTATTCCAGAAGAGCCTAACTTGGTTAAGATATGCAGTCTTTTTGAAAATTATCTACCACAGGAACAGTTTAATACCATTATTATGGGACATATCCTCGAGCATGTGGAAGACCCTGTGTCGCTGTTTACTCAGGTTGGAAAGTGGCTAGCTCCAGGAGGAAAAATTCTTGCAATAGTTCCTAATGCCGATTCTTTTCACCGTCTTGCTGCAGTTAAAATGGGTCTACTGAAGGAACCCAGTGAACTTAATGAACGTGATATTGCCGTCGGGCACCGGCGAGTATATTCGTGGGAGCGTTTAGCAAGAGATATTGAGTTAGCCGGGTTACATATTATTAAAATGGGAGGGCTATTCTTTAAACCTCTTTCAAACCAGCAAATCAATGATTATTGGACTGATGATATGATACAAGGATTTTATGAGCTTGGAAAAGAATTTCCGAAAAATTCTGCAGAAATATTTGTTGTATGTGGTAAATTATGAAATATAGATCAATAAAATAGATAAAAGAGGTGTACCATGCAAGAAAGAGAAAATGATTTGAAAGCCGTATTGGCAACGGTATTTAAAGTGGATATTATGTGTATTGATGATAATGCTTCACCTGACACCATTGAGGAATGGGACTCCCTTAAACATATGATGTTAGTGCTGGCACTAGAGGAACGATTTAATATTAGTCTAACCGACGAACAGACCGTGGAAATTGGAAGTTATTCTCTAATTAAAGCCATCCTTGCCGAATATGGAATTGAATTTATTTAGTTAACGTTCTTTTGTGGAGGGGGTACTAGCGTGGAAGCGATAACAGAAGTTATATCGCGTATGCGAAATCAAGATAGTAATTCTGCTATGTATTGGAAGGGTAGTATATTTACCTATTCGGATCTGGTCGCTCTAATTGACGAATGGACAATTCGCCTTTGCCAATTAGGAGTTAAGCGAGGAACAATCTGTGCTGTATATGGGGATTACTCTCCTCAAAGTTGTGCAGTTATCTATGCATTGGTGGCAACTAAAAGTATTATTGTTCCTTTTACCCGGGAGATTGAAAAAGAAATACCTGTATTTTCTCAGATTGCAGGTGTCGAATGCATGATTCGCTTTGATAGTAATGATAACTTTCATTTTGAAAGGTTTTCTAACGCAAAAATGCCAGCATTGGTAGAGTCATTTTTGTCGCGAGAGCATCCGGGACTCATTATATTTAGTTCCGGTTCAACAGGTGTACCAAAAGGCATTCTTCAAGATTGTGAGTATGTAATGAAGAAATTTGTTGTAAATCGGCAGGGGTGGCGTACGGTTCTGTTCTTGCTAATGGATCACTTTGGTGGATTTAATACGTTATTATCGACCTTTGCTTATGGCGGAATGAGCGTGTGTGTGTCTGAACGTACGCCTGAGGCAGTATGTCGTGCCATTGTACAGTCGTCAGCTAATTTGTTACCTACCACACCCACTTTCCTGAATTTTTTACTTGCTTCTGGTGTCTATAAGAACTTTGATTTATCGTCAATCAAGCTAATCACTTATGGCACAGAATTAATGTCAACTGCTACCTTGAAAAAAGTGCGCGAGGCTTTTCCTAATGCTCAACTTAAGCAAACTTACGGTCTTTCGGAACTGGGGGTATTACGTTCAAAATCGGAGCATGATGAATCGGTCTGGGTACAAATTGGCGGCAAGGGTTTTGAAACAAAAATCGTCGATGATATATTATGGATACGTTCTGAGGCTAATATGGTAGGATATCTCAATGCTCCTAGCCCTATTGATGAGGAAGGCTGGATGTGTACTGGCGATCAAGTTGAGGTTAAAGGCGAATATCTGCGATTTTTGGGGCGTAAGTCTGAGATTATTAATGTTGGCGGCAAGAAAGTATTTCCCGTAGAAGTAGAAACAGTGTTGTTAGAGGCAGAGAATATCTGTGAAGCGTCAGTTTATGGGGTACAGCATTCATTATTAGGGCAGGTGGTTCATGCCCTAATTTCCATTTACCAACCAGAAGAACACAGGGAATTGCAGGAACGGCTTCGTAAATTATGTTTGAAAAAGTTGGCAAGATATAAAGTTCCGATGCGTTTTATAATTGTCTCCAAGGATGAACAACATAGTCAAAGATTCAAAAAAATGCGCAAGAATGATGAAAGCGCAAAGGATTGATGATATGGAATTGAAAGGTAAACTTACTGCTTTAAGGCCATTAACGACTGATGATGCTCAGATTACGCTAAAATGGCGGCTTAGTGAACGGGCACGATTTTTAAATCGAGGTGCTGAGACTGTCGAGCAACAGAAAAGTTGGATTGCAGCCAAAGAAAAAACCGGTGATCTAAATTTTATAATTGAGTATCAGCAATCACCTGTTGGTATGATTGCTTTGCATAATATTAGCACAATACACCGTAATGCAATCATTGGCAGATTGTTAATTGGTGAGCAGTCTGCAGTAGGCAATGCACCTGTATCCTTTGAAGCTGAAGTATTGTTGCTGGATTATGCTTTTGAGACATTGGGATTGCATAAAATTTATGGTGATATTCGCGAAGATAATAAGGGTGTCATAAAATTGCGTTCGTATCTAGGGTATCATCAAGATGGTATATTAAGAGATTATATCTATGATAATGGCCAGTATATCAATGGTATCATGGTATCAATACTAGAAAATGAATACTGGAAGATCTGCCGTCCCAAACTTGTTGTCATGATCGATTTACTCTCCCAGTATCCGTCTAAGTGATTGACGAAATGTTATCAGTTAGTCTAAGTCAATTTATCCCGGAGAAGTTCTCCGGGTATTTTTATTTTTAAAAATTAGATTATTTGCATGTATAATGATTAAATTTTTCATTGCAAATATATTTATAAGATTGAGCTAAATAAAATGTGAACCTCTTGTTTCAGATGTGAATATAGTAAGATATATCTTTAAGATTCAAAATAATATAACAAACAAACTCTCACTAGGGGGCAACTTAGGGGTGTCATTTGCATAGTGTAGTTGAATCTGAGACTTAACAAATTCTTCCAAAAACATTTATGTGATGTAGGAATTTAGACTTTGATACATTACCCCGTTCCGCCGCATCTATCCTAAGCCTATTGGACAGAAAAGAAAAATTGGAACGGAATGAATTGCTTAATTGCAGAATAGATTGTGCAAGAGGTATTGAGCGTAGCCATGGAACCTCATTTGACAGAACAACAACAGGATTTTGCGATACAGAGTCTTGTAGATTATCGATGCAGTAAAACGAAAATATTTCATAAGGTGGACGAATCACGTGAGATAACGATTATTAAATAGGAGGCAGAGTATGCGTATCGAAACTATTATGAGTCTATTTCAAACATTAAGGCAAAAATATTATGATTTCCGAATTCTGTTATATGAATTACTTACAGATGGAGAAATAGAGGGGACTCCTCAGAAAATGCAGCCGTGTATTTTTACAGGTCAAGGGAAAGTTATATTTGGTAGCAATGTAGTATTAGGGTATTGTCCATCACCTTATTATTGGAATACTTATTGTTATTTTGATACAAGGTCAAAAAATTCAATAATTAAAATTGGATCTAATGTAATAACCAATAACAATTTTTCTTGCTGTGCATTGGGAGAGTTAACGATTGGAGAATCCACTTTGATTGGTCCAAATGTGGTTATTATGGATTTTGATGGACATAATATTGACCCTACTTGCAGGAACAGCGGTTGTGGAAGACAAGGAAATATTTTAATTGGTAAAAATGTATGGATTGGATCAAATGCACTAGTTCTAAAAGGTGTTACGATTGGTGATAATTCCGTTATTGCTGCAGGAAGTGTTGTCGTAAAATCAATTCCCCCCAATGTGGTAGCGGCGGGAAATCCATGTCGTGTAGTGAAGAATATTTAAAGAAACTATGGGAGTTCTCCGGGTATTTTTATTTTTTAAAATCAGATCATTTGCAATGACTAAATTATTCATTGCAAATATATTTATAAGATTGAGCCAGATAAAATGTGCACCTCTCATTCCAGATATGAATATAGTAAAATATCTCTTTAAGATTCAAAATAATATAACAAACGCACCCTCACTAGGGGGGCAGATTAAGGGTGTGATTGGCATAGTTGTATCTAAATCGGAGATTTAACGAAATCTTTTACAAAGATGGAGGAGAAAACTATGAGCTTGGAACAGTGTAAAATCCTATATCTGCCTAAAATACATGATCCTAGGGGGAGTTTAACTTTTGTTGAAAGTTCTCGACATATTCCTTTTGATATTAAACGTGTATTTTACCTATATGATGTTCCAGGTGGTGAAACACGAGCAGATCATGCGAACATGAAACTACAACAAGTCATCATTGCTATGTCTGGAAGCTTTGATGTAGTCGTTGATGATGGGTTTGAACGCAAGAGTTTTAGCATGAATCGTAGTTACTATGGGTTATACATACCAGGTATGATTTGGCGTGGCTTGGAAAACTTTTCATCAGGATCTATTTGCATGGCTCTTGCTGACGATTATTATAATGCAGAAGATTATTACCGTGATTACGGAGAATTTTTAGAAGCAGTGAAAGCGGGAAACAAATAATGAAAATACCATTTTTAGATATGAAAGCACCATATTTGGAGTTAAAGACGGAACTTGATACAGCTTATCAACGAGTTATGGAATCTGGCTGGTATGTATTAGGTAAGGAAGTAGAAGCATTTGAACAGGAGTTTGCTCAGTATTGCGATGTAAAACATTGTATCGGAGTAGGCAATGGTTTAGATGCTTTATTTTTAGTCTTAAAGGCATGGGGAATTGGCGAAGGAGATGAAGTAATTGTTCCTGGGAATACCTACATTGCTACATGGCTAGCAGTAACTTATACTAGGGCGAAGGTTGTACCTGTAGAACCAGATGCCCGTACTTATAATATTGATCCTAGTAAAATTGAAGCAGCAATTACGGCAAACACCAAGGCCATTATTGCAGTACATTTATATGGACAATCAGCAGATATGCCTGCTATCAATGCCATTGCAAAAAAATATAATTTAAAGGTTTTAGAAGATGCGGCCCAAGCTCATGGTGCTAAATGTCATGGCAAGAGAGTGGGGGGGCTAGGTGATGCAGCTGGTATCAGTATGTACCCAGGTAAAAATCTAGGGGCGCTTGGTGATGCGGGTGTAGTAACTACTAATGATGATGAAACTGCTGATAAAGTCAGAGTTCTCCGTAATTATGGTTCAAGGGTAAAATATCATAATGAAGTAATAGGCTATAATTCGCGTATTGATGAGCTGCAGGCTGCACTTCTAAGAGTAAAGCTTAGGCATCTTGAGGAGTGGAATCAGCGCAGAGCACAAGTTGCTCAGCATTATCTGCGTGATTTAGCTGATAATAAACAATTGATTTTGCCATATATTCCAGATTGGGCAAAACCAGTATGGCATGTATTTGTTATTCGTACGAACCAGCGTGAAGAACTGCAAAAAAGGCTATCGGATAGTGGAATACAAACATTAATTCATTATCCTATTCCTCCACACTTATCAGGTGCATATAAAGAATTTGGCTGGCGAGTGGGTGATTATCCTATTAGCGAATGTTTGGCGAATGAAGTATTAAGTTTGCCAATGGGGCCTCATATGAAGGATCAAGCGAAGTATGTAATAAGGCATTTATAGCATATTGATGATAGTATGAAAATCATTCATTGCTAGCTAAGAGAGACAGCCCCTTGTTGGTCTAATGTTGATAATTGAAAATAGATATGTAGTAGAGATGGGGTGAAACGTCGTAAGGCTGGGAGGTTGTAAAGTGAAATTACTTGTTACTGGTGGAGCTGGTTTTATCGGTAGTAATTTTATTCATGCTATGTTACGTCAGTCTTCCGATATACAGATTATTAATCTAGATCATCTCACCTATGCGGGGAATTTGGATTCATTACATGATATAGAAAAGAATCTTCGATATACTTTTATTCATGGTGATATTTGTGATCAATTGGTTGTTGAGAAAATATTTGCTGGATATCAGCTCGATGCTGTCGTGCATTTTGCAGCGGAGTCTCATGTGGACCGTTCTATTGATGGTCCTGCACCTTTTATTCAGACGAATATTAATGGGACTTTTGTACTCTTAGAGGCAGCCAGAAAATATTGGCTTAGTCTAGAAGGGGATGACAAGGAGAGGTTTAGATTTTTACATATTTCCACTGATGAGGTGTATGGTTCCCTTGGCGAGACAGGTTATTTTACGGAAGAAACTCCCTATGCACCGAATTCTCCCTATTCGGCTTCCAAAGCGTCTTCTGATCATTTAGCCCGTGCCTATTATCATACATATGAACTGCCAGTACTCACTACCAATTGTTCCAATAATTACGGCCCATATCAATTTCCAGAAAAATTAATTCCGTTAATGATTCTGAATGCTTTAGAAGGTAAGCCTCTGCCCGTGTATGGGACTGGGCAGAATATTCGGGATTGGCTCTATGTGGAGGATCATTGTCAGGCAATTTTGACGGTACTAACAAAAGGGATAGCTGGTCAAAAATATAATATTGGTGGACATAACGAGAAAACGAATATGAGTATTGTGTATACCTTGTGCGATATTCTTGATAATAAACGTCCTCGCGCTGATGGATTATCTTATCGTGAGCAGATCACATTTGTGAAAGATCGCCCAGGCCATGATTTGCGTTATGCTATTGATGGGTCTAAGATTGAAAAAAAGTTAGGCTGGGTACGGTTAGAGACTTTTGAATCAGGGATTGTCAAAACCGTGGAATGGTATTTGCAGAATGCTGAGTGGTGTAAAAGGGTGACGGATGGTAGTTATCGGCGGGAACGATTAGGTAGTAGGGAGTAGATTGCGACCTTTCACTCGCAACGATCATACTATCGTATGCAATGACAGGTGGAAATGGAGAGGAATGAAAAATGACAGTGACCAAGGGGATTATATTGGCAGGTGGGTCAGGAACACGACTGTATCCCATAACGAAATCCATCAGTAAACAATTAGTACCAGTGTATGATAAGCCAATGATTTATTATCCATTGACGACTCTGATGCTAGCAGGTATTCGGGATGTTTTGGTGATTACCACGCCGCATGAGCAGGATAGCTTTCGCAGTCTGCTGGGCAGTGGTGAGCAGTGGGGGATTCACTTATCTTATGCGGTGCAGCCAAGCCCAGATGGTCTGGCTCAAGCTTTTCTGATCGGTGAAAAGTTTATTGGCCATGATCCTTGTGCCCTAATCCTAGGGGATAATATTTTCTATGGTTATGGTTTTAGTCAGAAATTGCAGCATGCTGCTCAGCAAGATAGTGGCGCAACGGTTTTTGCTTACTGGGTAAAGGATCCTGAACGTTATGGGGTAGTTGAGTTTGATGTAGATGGGCGGGCTATGAGCCTGGAGGAAAAACCTGCAGTCCCGAAGTCTAGTTATGCCGTTACAGGTCTATATTTTTATGATGGGCGTATAGTTGATTTTGCGAAGTCCCTTACATTATCAGTCAGAGGGGAACTAGAAATTACTGATTTAAATCGTTTATATTTGGAGCAGAATGCACTTAGGGTTGAAATTTTAGGTCGTGGCTATGCTTGGCTGGATACGGGTACCCATGATTCTTTGTTGCAGGCATCTAACTATATTGCTACTATACAAGAACGGCAGGGATTAATGGTGGCTTGTCCAGAAGAAATAGCCTATCGTAGGGGGTACATTTCTCTCAATGATTTAATATTATTAGGTGAGATTATGAGGAAAAATGGTTATGGTAACTATTTATTACAGTTAGCTAGGGAGTGAACGTAGCGCCCCATGCATTGGATGTTAGATAACTATATGTTACGTATGACCGTTGGTGATCCTATGAGAGAGTGGCACGATGCCCTTCGGAAATATCTAGCGGAAGGTGATATGGTGCGGTTTGATGATGTGTATGGAAGAGTATAAAAAGGAATTTTTTTTGCTTAGCAACAGAGGAAAGGCTGCCTCCCATAGGTTTAAAAAACCTATGGGAGGCACTTCCCGTCAACCAGTATGAAGTAAAAAGATTCGCTATAGACCCTGGATTTCTTATATTCGTATTTAGTTCATGGCTAGGGATAACAAAGTAAACGCCGGTACAGGTAAATAACCTGACCGGCTTTTCTTGCTTCGAAATTATTACTTAGTCAGATAGCCAACAAAGTGTTCTATGCATATATTACATATAGATTAGCGCTTTTTCTATGTTGATGAATAAAGGATGCTAAGGGGGAAAATACATACAGAGGGTAAGTTGATCGCTACAGATCTGCCACGGATAAATACGAAAATTCATTCTAGTCCTGCAGAACCTATATATATTGCCCAACCCATGACAAGCGCACCAAGTGCAGCTGATGCGTGTAGTGACTGTACTATCGATTTTTAAATAGTGAATTTAATTCAAAGTGGTCAAAACCAACATAAGGATGTTTTAGTATTATGTGCTTCTTGTGGTGGGACAGTTTTACAGGTGAAGAATAAACTCCGTGAGGATGGCTTTGCCGATGTAACATTGTGGACTGTGACGGAAAACCAAAAATATTTGCCGGATTTGCAGACAGTAAGTGATTACGCTGTATTGGGGCAATTTCAAGATAGCATTGATATTTATCAGGATCAGTTATTTGACTATATCCTTATCGAAATCGACTTACAGGGGCTTGTAAGTCATCAAGCTTTATTGCAGGCTGTAATAAAATTACTAAGGGATGATGGACAGTTAATTTTTACGGCTGCCAATGAGGCATTCTATTTGAATTTAATCAATTTGTTAAATGGAGATGTTGATTGTGATGATAATATAAGTCGCTGTGGTTTCAATATTGAAAAACTTTGTAATTTCATCGCAAATGAAGGTTTTGGTGATATGGAAATATACTTTCCCCAAGTACCAATACCAGCGGAACATCACACCTTATTTGAAAATCTAAAAAAAGTTTCATTAAAAGCAGACAAAAAGTTCCTTGATCAGCTTTGTGCCAATCGCAGGGCTATTATATCGGTAAAAGGTAAAGCTCAGTTTAAAAATGTATTATTTTATCCCGGATACGATTCTTGGCTGAATGATGTGATATTTAATGATAATATTCCTGGAAACTCCTTGGGTGTGGATACAGGGAAAAATTGGTGGGTAGTACTAAAAGAAGAATTAGAAAAGCGTAAATTCAATTTCCTCACCATTGATAACGGTAGTGTTGAACAGTCTGCATATATTATCTATTGTGATATGCCAAAATCATATAATAATCCAGTGTTCAGGCAGAGGTATCATGAAGTATATAGGGGCGAATTCTTTTTTAAGCAATGGTTGGCAAGGGGTAGGGGGAGTAAGATGGTATTCATTTTGATGGAATACACAGTTATGCTAATTCTATTGATGAAGGTCAATACAATATTTATTTGGCGAATATTAATCAGTTTTTATACAGTGATGGTTTTCAAAAATTTACCTATGATAACTTCACACAGGCCATAGTCCGAATATTAGAAAAAATAGTGAAGTAAGATGATAGAGATTGATTAGCCTTGTCCTTGGAAGAAGAAGCTCAGAGACAC
>Ga0074193_1003020_pt1 | contig 13403 bp, 16 predicted proteins | sample EPASupsiteHSE605_FD_64523 | JGI IMG/M metagenome (GOLD analysis project Ga0074193, IMG submission 64523) | Bioremediated contaminated groundwater from EPA Superfund site, New Mexico - Sample HSE6-05 | ecosystem: Environmental > Aquatic > Deep subsurface > Groundwater > Contaminated ... | reverse complement strand
AACGGAGTCCCGATCCAAACCTGTTCAGAAGAAAGCTGCTTGACAAAGCCGCCGAGATATTTTAGATAACGCCCACTCTTCATGGCCCCATCGTCTAGTGGCCTAGGACACCGGCCTCTCACGCCGGCAACAGGGGTTCGAGTCCCCTTGGGGTCACCATTGTGATTTCAGCTAGTTACATGGTGAAAATTAGCCCTCAATCAATCCTTTCACTTTCCGGGTGGGGTTGATTGGGGGTTTTTGTTTTTTTATCTTCAAAAAGTGGTTGTTCATCGCGCCGCTTTCCTTCCCTCAATGTTGCCGAAATCTGCCTCGGAGACATCACCTTGAATAAGTCCTGGCAACGCATCCAATGCCTCCCGGCTTCCATCCTGCAGGGAGTGGATATACCGTTGCGTCGTGGCGATACTCCCGTGTCTGAGCATCTTCTGAATTTCCACCAAGGGAACCCTGGGATTGCTCGCCAAGATTGAGGCAAACAGGTGACGAATACCATGCAAGCCAAAAGGTTTAACGCCTGCCCTTTTGCACAATGACGGCATCCACTTCCGACGTTCACTGTACGGAACCCACTTACCCTCTGGCGTGCATACCATGAAGACATGCCCAAGCAGCCCGGTTGTTCTCCGGTGCTTATCGAGCATATCGATCAGATCGTCCCCTATTGGCAAAGAGTGTGTTTCCCACTCACCCACCTTGTTTTTCTTGCATGACAAAGAAACCCGCTTTGATTTGAGGTCAATGTCCTTCCACTCAAGGCGGAATAGTTCGTCTTTTCTGGCTCCGGTTTGCAGGTACATGAACAGCATCAACTTGTCTTGCGAAGTAGTTGTTTTTTCATAGACCTTCCAGAAATCTTCAAGGGTGGGGATAACCCGCTCCTCTCTCACCTCCGCAAATCTTGGAGCTATTTTAAAAGGATTTCTTTCTGGCAATCCTAGGTACTTAACTCCCCATTCCCAGGCCGCACAAAGGTTTTTTCTTCGCTTATTTGCTGTATTCCCTCCGCTTGCCGAGTTCGCAAGGGACAAGAAAGCAAGAGCGTCTTTTCCTTCGAAGTCAATCACGGCGCCCATGGCGTCATGGAATTTAAAAAGCTGACTAAAAGCAAGGCGTTTTTCCTTATATGTGCCCTCGCTATGCCTATCCTGCGAGAAGTCAAGATATGCTGTGGCCCAGTCATGCAAGGATACCGTGTTTGTCGTCGATCGGTACTTTTCTGGATGGAGTAGCCTGTCTTTTTCCTCCCTCTCCCATTCCATCGCTTCTTTTTTCGTCTGGCATCGGTGGCGATACTTTTTCCCGTTTATCGTCACTTGCGCTCTCCATTGACCGCTTAATTTTTCCTTGTAGGGCATTTTTAACCGCCTCCTCGTAAAAATAGATTTTGCCCTCAAGAGTGAATCCACCGAGCGCTTTATAATTCTTTCTCACCACTCTTGCATCAATGCCGGTAATCTTTGCTACCTTTGGGGCTGTGAGTCTCTGCCCTAATCCTTCAATCATGCCTCCCTCCTTTGCCTGGCCGAACAGATGGCCCCTGCATGGTCGATCGGTCGCAGTTCTTGCACATCGACACTTCTGTTTCAGCGTCGTTATCTATCCGTTCACCGCAGCCGGCACAGAGTGGTGGAAGCAAGTGCGCATTTGATCCGTCAAATAGATTGTCCATGGTTATGCCCCTCCCTCGCACCCGCCGCCTTCGCCAAGAAGTCTTCCCGCAGCGCTTTGGCCTCTTCGAGCTTCGCGGGATAACGGTCTTCCCAGGTGTTCGTGGTGCCGACGTACAGGGTCCGTATCGGCACGCCCGGCACCCTGATCTGCAGCTGGAACTCAGTAATGTTTTTCCCCTTGGGGTACTTCTCGCACAGGAAGACGCCTGGCGTTCCGGTTGGCCGCTTCTTGGTCTTTCGCTCGCTGCTTGCAAAGGGGAAGTCCAGGCCGGTGATAGGGCCTTTCTCCTGCAGGAACTTTAGAGCTTTTTTGTACGCCTTCTTGGCCCCGCCATATTTCCCGTCACGGAACCAAACGGACGATTGCTCAGGTAGGCGTACCTGCCACCCATTACCGACCCGGACAAGATAGGTAGGGCAGGGGTATGATTTTCCCTCTACTGTTGTTATTTTCATGCGGCAGGCTCCTCGTTTTTCACGATGGATGGCATAATGAAAATAGATTCCTGCTGAGCGCAGTGCTGCTCGCAACAATAACCCTTCCCTTCCTTCAGAATATTCGATGGCATCCCGCACCAGCAGAAAGGGAAAGGGTCGCTTCGGTTTGCATCAAAATATGCTTGGGGATTTTCCAAAAACGTTTCATCCTCAAAAAGGAGATGTCCTGGCCCTGTAAGAGTGTTTTCAATCCACTGCATGGCTGCATCGGCTCCTTTACCGTTTTGCCATTCAAGCCAGGCAGCCTGCATTACCACCACCTGGTCATGAATGATCTGGTTCAGGGTTTTCATGATTTCCTTTTCGTTATCTGTCACGATCTCATCCCTCAATCCCAAAACATCGATTAGGCCAACTGCACCATTTGCAGCCGAAAAAATTCGGATCCGAACAAATCCTTGGTAGCAACTCTCCATGCAGGCAATTCTGCAACACCCGGCCTGCCTTGGCATCATACTGCGCCAGGGCTCCAGGATTGAATGGTACCGACTCCCAGTAGATTTCCATGGTGTCGGCATTGACTGCGGAGAAGAGGGCCGGGTGATCGGTCAGCCCGAACCGGTCCATGTAAATTTGCATCTGCGCGTAATAGACCGGGTAATAACTTTTCACCCCGTCCTTGACACACCCTCTCCATTTGCTCGCCTTGACGCCCTTGTTTTCCCATAGGCGTGGGAATGGCCCAAACTGAGCAGGACCGCCAACGATTTTTCCGTCGCAGTGGCCTTTGAATAGTCCGTCATGCTCGCTGAATCCAAACTGTTCGCCATCGATATCGTGTGTAAGTATTTCCACCCCTGCCAGTCTCATCCAGCGGATAACGGCCGCCTCTGCCCAGTGGCCACGCTCGAACACGCGCAAAATCCGTCCGTCGAAATCTTTACCGGGATCTTTCGGAGAATTGAAAAACTCGAATTGAAGCGCACGATCGCACTCGACGCCTACCCGGCTGCCGCCAAGGTAGTGGCGTTTCGGCTGCTGGTCGCGCTCGACCAGCAATGCAGAATCGATCAGTGCGTTGATAGAGGGGGAAAGCATGCGCTTTGATGATAGGTCAATCATGCCGCCATCTCCCACATCTCCAACTGCTTATCTTCTTTGCGAAACCTGATTTCTAACTGGATCGCTGTTGCATATTCCTTAAATCCTGGATTGTGCCGCGGTTGCCGCATGTCCATTTCGATCAGCTCCTGCCACAGTTCGGGCCGGTGCTTCCGTAATCGGCGCAAATTCTTGAGTGATTGCAACGGGCAGCACCAACACGATACCCTGTCGAAAATATCGTAGAGCCCACCCCAATCGTAGCCAAGCGAGCGGCAGTACCTGATGCAATCAGCTTCTGTCATTCCGTATTCTATCAACGGGTATCGCTTTCCTGTTTTAACCCTGTGCATTTCGTCGGCTGCAATCCCTACGCACTGGATTTGATTTTCTATTTCTCTGGAAAACTTCTGGATAGTTCTCACTTTTACCCTGGTGCACCACCTCCGCACTGGAGATGGCCACCCGTTCCCTATCCGGTGGATTTCACCTTTCATTTCACCTTTTTGAGCCATCATTCGCTGGTGATACATCCAGTAGTCAAAACTATTTTCCGGTTCCAACCGCACCACTTTGACCCCTGTTTTCCTTTCGACCAGGTCTATATGTTCAAGCATCTCGGGAAACTCCCAACCGGTATCAAAAAAAACTACTGAGTGGATGTCTTCTCCACACTCAAGCATCATGTGAAGCATGGCAGTGCTGTCTTTTCCCCCTGATAAGGAAATGATATTGTTCACTTGTACCCCTCCCAAAGATGCGGATCATTCGCCGGTACAACCACCCCGTCAGGAACGTCCCACTTGATAATCGCCTCGATCATCTTGATTGCCGCTCTGAGTTGCCCCTTGTCGGCATTGGCCGGAACGATCAACCGGTTGGAGTGGTCGTACATGATTGGGCATGGCCGGTTACTGGTGAACGTCTCGATAATGAACTCGACCAGGTCGCCAATCTCTTTTTTGGTGTAATCGCTGATCGATTTGGCGGCAAGGTTGCGGCCGGCCAGCCATTCGCCAAGGGTTTGGTAATCTGATGTGGTCATGCCGCCACCACTTTCTCTGAAAAATAACGCGAATCAGCAGTTTGCTGTTTCTGAAAATTGGCACGAACAAGCGCTGCGGCAGGGTAGGGCGACACTGAATTGCCGCACATCCGGACCTGTGCTGTTTTTGTCATGGGTTTTCCGTTGAAAATCGGATCAATGATGTAGCTGTCATCAAACCCCTGGGCCCAGAACAGTTCTCGCGGGGAAAGCATGCGCATGCCAATATCGACAATCTGGTACTGCTCGCCCTTGACGGTCACCAGGCCAAAGCGGTCCTTAGTGGTGATGGTGTGCAGCGGTTCCTCGAGGCGTGGGTCCTGGTCGCTGCCATAATATTTCAAAAGGAATGCCCTGACCTCACCGACGTGCGTACCGGAGGCGGTAATGGTTGGAACTGGAGCCGTTACCTCCTGGCCGTCCTTGCAGGTTCCGCGCAGCTTGACCAGGTGAGAGGTGACCAGGCCGGTTTTTCCACCGCCGCCGGCAGTGATGGTCCCAACCGGATCATCGGTACCGCTCCCCACGCTTTTGCCGAACTGACGCATGAGGTTGGCGGTGACAAGGGAATGATGGTCGACGCTGGTAACCGTGCCGATAGGATCCTGCAGGTTCGATCCGACTACACCGGTGTAATGTTTAGCAAGGAAGGCCTCGACCAGCGCGTGGTGACCGCCCTTGGTATTGGCGCATATCGTGCGAAGAGGTTCGTCTGCCGGCATGCACCGCGGTGAAGAAGCGTTGGCGCATTCGGTGAAAACCGGGACCACAACGGCATGCCTATTCTCGGTGGTTTGAGTGGCCAGGGGATCGTTGATATCCTGCCCCCTGAAGTCCGGACCTTTCGATCCGTAATAGGTGACGATGAACGGCTTCGGGTTGTTGACCACATACCGCATGATCCCCTTTGCGATACGGCGCATGGTGGCATCGGCCAGCGGCCGCTTGCGCTCAAAGATCGACGGCGCCGGGATTGACCAGTCCATACAATCGGCGGCCGTCCTCCACGGGATAAGCTCGCCTGATTGCACCCGGGCGCCGGCCGGATCGCCGTGAGTAGGCTCCGGCCAGACAATTGGCATGCCGTCGCACCGGGCGACCAGGAACAGCCGGCGGCGGATCGTGGGAGCTCCATAATCACAGGCCCGCAGATCCTGCCACTCGACCTGATACCCGAGTTTTTCAAGACGAGACACCCACCGGTAAAAGGTGGCTCCCCGGTTCACCCCACAGGGCATCAGCACCACCTTCCCGTGAGCGTCGATCTTTACCCGGCCGTCTTTGTCGCAGGCCGGGACCAACGGTCCCCAATCCTGGAACTCTTCGACGTTCTCAAGCATGATCACCCGGGGCTTAACCTTTTGAGCCCATTTGACCACCACCCAGGCTAGACCGCGCACCTTCCGGTTTACCGGCTGTCCGCCTTTGGCCTTCGAGAAGTGTTTACAATCGGGGGAGAACCACGCCAGGCCCACCCGCCGGCCGCCGCAGGCCTCGACCGGATCAACCGCCCAAACATCCTCGCAGTAATGCCGGGTGCCTGGATGATTGGCCCGATGCATGGCCACCGCTTCCTGATCGTGGTTGATGGCAATATCGACAGGTACGCCAAGAGCCATTTCCATGCCAGTGCTCGCACCGCCACCGCCGGCGAAATTGTCGACTATCAATTCTTCGCGCATGTCAGCCCTCCACATAGGTGGGGACACCGGTTTGTTCCTGGACCATCCGTTTGAACAAATCAGAGTCGCTGTTACCGTCGCTCAAATGAATCAAATGGATAGCACGGCACTTGCTCAAATCGTTGGCCTTGAGGAAATCAATCACGCGTTCGATGCTCATGTGATTTTCCCGGACCCGTTTTGCCCTGGCTGGATCAATCAAGCCAGCGTCGACGTTGCGCTGCAGGATTGGCTCGCTGAAGTTGGCTTCGATCATGATGATGCTGATCCCACTGGAGGTGTATTTGCAGTATGCTGTGTCAGTGAGAAATAGAAGGATGTCTTCTCGGTCGTTAATAATAAACCCCAGCGATCCATCTACGTCGTGAACAGTGTCAAAGCACATGATCCCCCAATGTTTTCCTCCAACCCTAAATAATCCACCAGGCTCAACAGGATGCGCCCTGTGATCGTGGACCGGAAGTATGGAGCATGAATCACGAAATGTCTCGTACGACGCGAAAACATCAATACCGGCCTTCATCGCTTCGTCTATCGATCTGGCATGATCCCCATGGGAATGGGTCACCAGGCACCCGTCCAAGTCGGTTGTCTGGAAGTTCAGCTTCTTCCTGATTTCCTTCCATGGGAGTCCGCATTCCAGGAGTATCGACCGCCCCCCCGAGAGGAGGCGGTAACAATTTCCTTTTGACGATGACCCGAGAGTTTCGACGGTGATCATGGCTTCACCCTTGGAAACGGGACCATGAGCATGCACCCCCTTCTCTTGAGGAGAGTACCAGTGAGCCTGTCAAGCGTCCCCCCAGGGAGGGAAGAACACAGCGCATTTGCTAAACTTTCAGCTTGTTTGGTATAGAAATTTTCGTAATTTTCCTGCCATCCTGTACCGGTGCTTGGTGGAGTTTTTTCGGTCTCTATCTGGATATAGACAGATTCAACCTCTTCGTTTCCGACCGGGGATGCTTTTGCGATATCTAAAACATTCATGGCATCACACCGCAAAACTCGGCTGTTGCTCTTCTTCACCAGAAACTGGACATCCCGTTGAGCTACCCGTTACTTCTCCTGATTCTGCGTCAATTACCTCTCCATGTTCAGCGACAGATTCGTTGCTCGAAAAGCCTTCAGGGATCGGCAACGTGATTGAGTTGGCATTGGCCTTGTAATCCTCATCAAAACCACCATCCATTTGCATCCCGTCGGCCATGTCGATGGTCATCAATCCGTATTTTCCAATGAGCTTGCGGAGCATGGTTTTCTCTCCCATGGCATCAAACTCAGTTTTCCATGGAGAACTGTCACGGTCATAAGCCTTGCTGTACTTCTTGGCGTGTTTCTCCATATCTTCCTTGGTGCAGTACATTGATTTCCTGAATCCGTTCACGGTCTCGATGTATGCGAAATACCCGACAACAGTGTCGCTAATCTTCTGGCCGGTAAGGTCAAGGTCTCCAGTGAGCTTCGAAAACCCCTTGAACTCACCCTCGAACACTCGTTCTGCGTTGAGGTATTTGTAAACCCCCGAACGCATAGCTAGCTGCACCATCCCCTTGTAGCCGAGCTGGAATTGCGGCAGTTGTTTCCCTTGTTTTTTGTAGGGGACGATGTAGGCAAATCCGAGGCTTTTGTTGATCGGCAACTTGAGAGTGGCGGCCTTAAGCGCCTCCATCACTACCAGGGCAGGGTCGCAGTTCTGCAGGTAGGTATCACTGGCGTAGAGATCGATTAAACTGGCAACGAATAGGTTTGAATTCTCGGCCAGGGCGTTCTTGAACTGCTCCTGAACCGAAGGGGAGGCCATTACAGATTTCAGCTTGCTTACCGGTGAAATCTGTACTTGTTTTCCGTTATTTTCTGACATTATAATTATCCTTAAATATTTGTTTTAAATTATTGCATTTCTATGCGAATCGTTTTATCAGGCTCGCTAACGACCAAGGAAATGACCTGGCCGTCCATATCCGGAATGCGGGTGATACTCTCCCGGTTGTCGATGAACACGACCGGGGAAAAGTTATGATGGGATGAAAGGGTTTTGATGATATCGAGGCCTGCCTGAATCCGGCCGGCATTATTGAGGGAAGGGTAAGGGACACCGTCAATTGTGCAAACGCATGTTTCGGCCAGTCCTCCATTTATCTGTTCCGAGAACAACGACCAGCGCACCAGTTCAAACTTGCCGTTGATCTGCTCGTCAAGCATCGACACTTTTGCCCGTGTGAATTGCTCCAGCAGAAACAGCGTGGCTTCGTGCTTCTCGAATTGTTTGGCAAGCTCCTGCTCTCGGTCCTTCAACTCCTGGATGCGCTTCTCACCGCCGGCACGCATTTCGATAGAGGTGATCTGCTGGTTGATATCGTTGATTTCGGATTGCTTGAGGATAATTTTCTCGGTGATGGCAGCGGAATCAGCAACTGTTGAATTTCCCGCAACTGTTAAGAATTCCTGAATAGTTGACTTGTGCGTTTCGAGTTCTTTGTATTCCGGCAACTCGGTTACGTCAGGGGCCTGTTTTTTTGAGGCGATGCTCTTTTGCAGTTTCTCGATTTTATCTTCAAGAATTTTCTTATTTCGCTCTGATGTGAAGAACTCAGTAGCGTGCTTTTCAATACTCTCCTTGACAGATTTGATGTCAGTAGCATTCTTCGTTCCCTCAGAGGTGATGCTCTCGATGGCCGCAGCCCTTGCCCGGTTAAAGTCAGCCTGCTGGACGTCCAGCAAGTTTTCCGGGTAATCCTGGCCACACGTTTGACATGCCCCGCCACGGACAAACACCTTTGCCTTTTCGACTTTCCATCGGTCAACGATCGCCTTGTTTGCCGCGGTAAGTTGTGCCAACAGTTCTTCAAATCTCTTGCCTGCAGACATCTCTTGAATCGATACGCCAACCACCTCATAAAGCTGGCGCTGAAGTTCGGCCAACTCCTCTAGTTCCTCCTTCCCCGCCTCACCGGCGGCTGCCGCATGCTTATTCTTCAGGTTGATGATAGCCGTCTCGATATCGGCCAACTCCTTCCTCTTGAGCGCAACCTGGCCGCCGTTCTCGATGGTTGATTTTTCCTGCTGCAACTCCTGCAGTTCTACAGCTGCTTTTTTTGCCTTGGCCACCAGAGACTCAGCAGAGACACCAACCGCTCCTGGGAGCGCCTTGGTGGCTTCATCTATTCGGGCCGGGATCACCTGCAGTTCGTCGTTGATCTTTTTTCTCTCGGACATAACGACTTTCTTTTCGTCTTCAGCCGTTCGCTTTGAAATGATATCCACAAGAGGTTGCAGTTCAGGGTTGGCGACAATTACCGCGCTGTCCGTCACATTCCCGCATACATCCAGGAGCGTTTGGCGTCTGAATTGCCAGGTCATCCCCTCGTTGAAATGCGTGGGGCTGGTGAGCAGGCGGAACAACTCTTCGGGCGCGATCTCTGCGATGAACTTTTGGTATTCAGTTTTTGACTTTGGAACTCCCGATATGAAATAATCAGTTTCATGGCCGTCGAAGACTTGCTCAGCACTTCCGCGTTTTTTGGTGTATTTTTCGCGATACACCTTGTACAGCGTGACATCCTCGTCGTTGATATCGAAAACACCTTCCACAGCATGGTCGATCATCGGTACCACTTCGCCATTTACGCGGGTCTTGATCTCGAAATCCTTCTTTCCAAGGCTATCCTTGTCGAAAAGGAGCCAGAGGAATGCGTCGTAAATCGTAGTCTTGCCCAGGGCATTGTCTGCGTAAATAGAGCAATTCCCCCCGTCTGGTAACACCAGTGAAAAGTCATGAATCCCTTTGAATTCCTTTAGTGTTAGTCGCTTGATTCTCATACCGCCCACCCTCTCCCATGCTGCCAAGCGGTAGATCGTGCAGGCTCACGTTTCTCTTCCACCATCTCCCCCACGGTCCGCTTGATGCTTTGGCAAACCTGGCATATGCCGTTACTGTTTAACTGGTTCGGGAATTTGTCCTGCTTGCACTCCAAGCATTTGACAAAATGTGCGCTCATCGCTATTCTCCTTTTCAATCCCCTTTGGATTTTTAGGCTATCCCCTCTTCCCGCGCCAACGGGAGAGGGGATTTTTGTTTCAAGCCACTATTCAGGCAACAACTTGCACTCCGCTTACTTGTTTTTCCAGGTAATCCTTGAGGCTTGCTATGGCCTTATTCTTCCACGACCCGCCATCGGCTTCGAATAGGGCGCACCTGGGGCCTCGCTCGCCGTCCGCCTTGATTCTCAAAACAAACTTGCTTTCAGGCTGTTCGATATCGGTGAAAGTCCTGAACGGTCGGAGAGAAACAGGATTAGGAAGGTCAACCACCTCAACACGCGCAACCCCGGCCTTGGCCGTAACCCGCTGAGTCATGCCGTCATCGGCGACATTGGTTTCGTTCCCTTGGGTGAGGTTGCCGACGATCTTCATGATTTTGGCAGTGGTTTCGTCCTGCACGAACATGGATTGCAGGTAAACAATGAAATCCTCAACCGGAACGTAATCGTTGAGTTTGTGATGCAGGCCGTAGGCTTCGGCGATAATAAATTTCTCACGCTGCTTGTTGGCTCCGAACAGATCGGAAACAATGGAAACTTTGTTGTAGTCCTCGACATGGAAAAAGAATTTTTGCGGTTCCTCGACATTCATGGTGCCGAAGTAGTCGACCAGCCCTGTCAGTGTGTGCACCCCGATACTTTCCGCTTCAGGATCAAGCACACGGTAAATTTTCCGGTCGGTAAACTGACTGCCACCGATTTCAAACTGCGTTGCCGGAGATAGATCGACGATCTTCTGAATTGCCTCTGCGGTTAATGACATTTGTTTCGTTTCCTTTTTTGGATGTGATTATTGTTTTCCGCCAGCCATAGCGACCAAGTTGGATCTTGGCTCTTCGGGAGCTTGCGACTCTACAAAGAGATTTCCCTGTTGCGGGTGATGCTCAGTGGCAACGGCCTCGCCATGATCCATGCCGACGAACATAATGGTTTCGAACGGTTGAGACGGGACCAGTTTGCTGTCGCACTGGATTTCGACAGCACACATATTCCTGGCTTTCTTGTCCGGTTTAACTTTCACTTTCAGCGTGACTGTTCTAACCGCATCCGGTCGCGTGTTCGGATCAGCCACGTTTTCAATCAACCGAACAAATTCGGCTTGGAACAATTCTGCAGCCGCCCCGTGTCCAAGGTTTTCAAGTGTTACTATCCGTTGTTCTTTCATGGGTTTTGTTCTCCTGCTCATTTGCTTATTCCCTGATATGTCAGGCCGACACCGATTGCCGGCCAAACGTGGGTTGATACTCCATACAAGGGGCCGGGATGCTTCTTTGTTCCTATCTGCGGCACCTTGCCGCCGCCGGTTGGCTCATAAAGGTCAATAATTGCTTGGCGCACGTTCCCGTCTTTCGCCCGTGGCGTTCCGCACAAGTGCATTTTCACGTCCTTGCGAAATACCTCAAAAGACCGATCTCCTCCAAAGGCCTCTATGAATCGCCCTATCCACAGGCAGGTCTCGAAAACCTCTCTTCCTACCGGCATTCCGTATGAGGCTATCATTTCATAAGAGAGCTTGTTGTAGTGCTTGAATTCATTTAACAATAATCTCCTGACCTCGTTATTGTTCGCCACACCGTGCCGCACCACCTCTTTGCGGTTCATAATCACAAAGCCTGTTTGCTCTTGACCTGGATCTACTCCTATGATCATGCTCTTCTCTCGGTTGATTTTAAGTTTTCCGGGTCCTGGACTTCGAATCCCTGCCAGAATGGCCTGGCAGTCCCGGATTGATCCTTTTACGCAATCCCCGTTCTATGTCGTGACACACGCGGGCAGCACGGGGAGGCAGCATTTTGATTGTTTGCGAGTCCAGGTGCGTCTGATGCGTTAGGAGTCCGCCGCCCGAGTTTCTTTGTGTTTTTCATCGCTCAAACCCGATCAACCCGTACATCTCGTTCAGCAGCTGGTCGGCCTCGACAAACCAGGTGTGCTCATCCTTTTCCCGGTCGGTAAAGTGGTAGCTCAACTGCACCGCCGCATCGCGTAATCCTTCGATCCGGTCACGAGTCCATGGGTTGCGAATCTTTCCGAGCAGGTCCTCGCAGATGTTAGAGGCCATGGTGGCAAGCACCAGCGGATTCCACGCGGCCATACTGTCCCCCATGTCTCGCCAGCACCGCATTTGCTCTTTGATCCACGCTTTGGTCTTTTCGATGTTACCGGTATACGGGTAGCTTTTTATCAGCTTCTCGTTTTCTTCCAGGGCGTATGCGAGGGTGTGTTCAATGTCTGCGCTTACAAATCCATCAAGGTCGATGAGCTGCAGCGATCCCCACGACATGGTGAGCAGCAGCAACGCCTGGTCGGTTGCCCGGCTCATTGCCGGCCGTTGAACACAGCGTTTCCGCTGCTCGAATATCCGCAGAAGGACGCGCCCCCTTGGTACTTTTTGTGCCCCAATCCGCTCCAATATTCAGATTCCTGCCGTGCCGCTCCGGTGTTCTTCCGGCAGGAAAGATGCGCGAGGTCTCCAGCTTTGATGCGGGAGAGGTCGCCCCGCGAACCGCACCTTTTTTTCTTCACTCTCCCGGAAGCTGCAGCCGACAAAAGATCGACGACTTTAACGGTCATCGGCCGCTTAAGGAGGCCCCACCGTCGTTCATAAGTAGAGACCGGGCTTTCTACCCCCTCAATTTCGTTGCAGGCGGCAGCCAACTCTTTCATGCTCATGATATCCGTGCTCCCGTCGGGCATGATAACCGTTATCTCCAGGCTGTTTTGGCCACCGTACGGCAGGTATTGGGTCAGCTCGGCAATGCTCGCCTTTTTCGGGCGATTGAGCTTGTAGTAGCGATGGCGGACTTGCGAAGGAGTGACGATCTCCTTGTGTTTTTCTGCAAACTCGATCAACGAGTATTCGAGATCGTCATCGGTACAGATAAATTTGATTTCCTTGCTGTTCTTCGCCATCATCATCACCACGCCAAAAGGGTTGCCATTAAAACTCCTAGCCCAATCCAGAACAGAAACTCCCGGTCGCCCATTGCTTTGGTTGCCGTTATCATTTTGATATCACCAAACAACTTTGCCCTTGAAACGATCTGGAATATCTTTTTTCTTTATACCTTTACAGCCCCTCAGATAGAGAGACCCACCGACGGACAGGCCCTCGGGCAATGCGGTAATCCCGGTACCCCTCAGATCGAGAGACCCACCGACGGACAGGCCCTCGGGCAATGCGGTAATCCCGGTACCCCTCAGATCGAGATACCCACCGACGGACAGGCCCTCGGGCAATGCGGTAATCCCGGTACCACTCAGATCGAGATACCCACCGACGGACAGGCCCTCGGGCAATGCGGTAATCCCGGTACCCCTCAGATCGAGAGACCCACCGACGGACAGGCCCTCGGGCAATGCGGTAATCCCGGTACCCCTCAGATAGAGAGACCCACCGACGGACAAGCCCTCGGGCGATGCGGGA
>Ga0074193_1003018_pt1 | contig 13410 bp, 10 predicted proteins | sample EPASupsiteHSE605_FD_64523 | JGI IMG/M metagenome (GOLD analysis project Ga0074193, IMG submission 64523) | Bioremediated contaminated groundwater from EPA Superfund site, New Mexico - Sample HSE6-05 | ecosystem: Environmental > Aquatic > Deep subsurface > Groundwater > Contaminated ... | reverse complement strand
AATAGCATCAGCAATTCCCAAAACCGGAGGATTGTATACTTATTTAGGAGAACTATATGGAGATGTATTTGGATTTTTACTCGGTTGGGTTCAAACAATTATATCTTATCCTGCTTCTGTAGCTGCTTTAGCAATTGCATTTGCTACATATTCAAACTTTTTTATCCCAATGGATGCTATGCAGCAAAAAATTCTTGCCATTTCTGCTCTAGCATTTATTATGTTAATGAATATAATTGCAACAAAATTTGGAGGTATTATACAAACAGTCGCAACTGTTGGAAAATTAATTCCTATTGTAGCTATTATAGCTATTGGTTTATTCTCTAACTCTGCTTCTGAAAGCGTATCAAGCATTAATGCTGTAGCAACCAGTACAGGATTTGGTGCTGCTATACTAGGCACTCTTTGGGCATATGATGGTTGGATAAGTGTTACAAACATGGCTGGGGAACTTAAAAATCCTACAAAAGATTTGCCTAAAGTTATATCAATAGGTGTAATGTTTGTAATTTTGGTATATGTTTTATTCAACATTGCTATTTTTAAAGTTCTTCCTATGGAAAATATAATATCTTCTAAAACACCTGCCGCCGATGCAGCTGTAACTTTATTTGGAAATAGCGGAGGTGCTTTTATAACTGCTGGTATTATGGTTTCTGTATTTGGCGCTTTGAATGGCTATTTAATGACAGGTGCAAGAATTCCGATGGCTATGTCAGAGAAAGGTCAACTTCCATTTTCTAATGTATTTCGTGTAATTCATCCTAATTTCAGCACACCTGCAAATTCCCTTATAATGCAAAGTTTATTAGCTGTTATTTATATTTTTTCAGGAACATTTAATACTCTTACAGATTTATTAGTATTTGTGCTTTGGATTTTCTTTGTAATGGGAGTATTTGGAGTATTTATATTAAGAAAAAAATGCCCTCATAACAGTGGCTCTTACAAAGTTCCATTATACCCTATAACTCCTATAATAGGTATAATCGGAGGATTATATATATTAATAAGCACAATCATTGATAGTCCATTTAATTCATTTGTTGGAATAGGAATTACCCTCATAGGATTACCTGTTTATTATTATCTTAAAAAGAAAAATATAAAAATATAAAATAAGAACCCCACCCATCAAAGCAATCAAAGATTGCTGATGGGTCCCGGGAACCTTGTTGTATTCACAATAAATAAAAAGTAGAAATTATTAAAATTTCTACTTTTTATTTTACTTATTTCTTTCAATATTATATGATAATAATATTGATATCGCATATACAATCATACATCCAATAAATACTGCAATTGAATTTTGCATCACAAAATTAATTACAATATATATTTTATCGATAAATGGTTTTATTGCAGGTACATTTCTGACAAGATTAATGAAAGTAGCTGACAATACTAAACTAAAAAATATTATCAAATTTATAGTATGCATTTTCAAGTATCCCATTTTAAAGTAAAAAGGGAAAAATATTGAAAACAATATTGTACTAAACATAAAACTATTTAAAAAGCTTAAAACTACAATTGAAATATCTTTGTTCATAATAGACTTCACAACTGGAAATATACTGCTTAAAAGTGATGCTATTAATATTACTGCTGAAGCAAATAAATATTTTCCTACAATTATACTTAACTTATTTACTGGTAAACTTTGATATATTATTGAAGACTTTGTTTTTTCCTCGGTTGTTATAAGCCCTACTACTATTGCATATACAGCATATGCTGTTGCTGTCATTATAATAGGAATACTTACAGATAAATTGCTTGTTATAATTACACAGCTCATACATATTGGATATACAAATACAAATAAGTTCATTTTGTTTATTTTAAAAATTACACTCATATCCTTTTTTACAAGTTTTATTGAATCATACATTTTAATTACCTCTCAAAATTCTTTTGCATCATATATTTTCATTGTAGCTTTTAATGATATTACATATGATGTTATTCCAATTATTATAAATATCAATGACATAAATGGTATTAAAACACTTCCTTGCAACATATACAAAGGTATACTTATAGTGCTCATGATAATCAACATCATTAAAATCCCAAATAACTTTATTTTTTCATATCCAAATTTGTTTATTAACGCAATGCCCACTGCTCCATATACCATTGATATTAAAAATGATATTGATAGCCCTAATAAAAACATTTCTCCATTTACAAAATCCGTTACGCCTAAAATGCTGTATATAAAATAAGTTATCAGCGTCAATGCTGTATTTATTACGTAAATTATAATTACAGCTTTAAATTTCGCCTTTACTATCTCATCTCTTTTAATTGGCAAACTATTCAGTATGCAATCATATTTGTAATAATCCTCTAGTTGTTCCATTATATATACAGAAGTATATGTCATTAACGGTATAGTTAAATTCATAAATCCCAAAGAATTGCTAGTAACTGTCCACAGTGGAATTGAAAATATCATAAATATTATGTTCATTAAATAGTTTTTTCTCATTATAAATAAATTTCTTCTTAGTGCCACATTCATTAACTTTCACCTACCATGTATAACATAATATCTTCTAAATTAGCATTATCAATTACTATACTTGCACCAAATTTTTCAAACAGTTCATTAGCTTTTAATGTTAATCCTGAAAAACCATATTTATTCTTTTTAATTTTTAAAAAATATTCTTGTGTATCATTATCTAAAATTTCAAGACCACCCTTTACTATTTTATATTGATCTTCTATTAAGGTTTTTTCTTCAGAAAATACTATTTTACCTTTATTTATAAAAGTAATGTAATCCGCCATTTTCTCTATGTCAGAAATAATGTGTGTTGAAAAAAGAATACTTTTGTTTCCATCTTCTATATATTCTTGAAGAATATTTATTATTTCTTGTCTTGATATTGGATCTAATCCAGATGTAGGTTCATCCATAATCAATAGTTCAGCTTCATGGGACAACGCTGTTGCTATTGCAAATTTTGTTTTCATACCTTTAGACAATTCTTTGATTTTTTGTTTTTGATCTAACCCAAATTTCAAAATATATTTATCAAATTCTGACCAATTCCATTTGTCATAAAAATCAGCTATTAATTTTGCATTATCTTTAAGGCTTAAATTGTCGTAAAAATTGCAGTCATCATATACAAAGCCAATTCTATTTTTTATTTCTTTTTCATTTTGAAAATTATCCAAACCAAATACTTTAATTTCTCCTGAGTTTCTTTTTATTAAGTTCATTATTAACTTAATTGTAGTTGTCTTCCCTGCACCGTTAGGACCTATAAATCCCATTATGAATCCTTTATCAAGGTTGAAACTTATGTTGTCTAATTTGTAATTGTTATAATCCTTACTTAAATTATTGATTTCCAATATTTTTTCCATAACAAAATCTCCTATTCATAAATCAAATTTATCATTTCCATTAGTTCAGCTTTTGATATTTCAAGAATCTTACTTTTTTCAATTATCTTAACTAAACTTTCTTCTATAATTTCGTATTTCTTTTCTTTAATTTCCTCTATATTTTGATATGCAATAAATGTACCCTTGCCAGGAACTGTGTGAATATATCCTTCCCTTTCAAGCTCTTCATAAGCTCTTTTAGTTGTTATCACGCTTATTTGCAAATCTTTCGCCAAATTTCTGATAGATGGTAAAGTCATATCTTCAATTAAAGTTCCATTAATTATTTGTTCTTTAATCTGCTCACATATTTGTTCATATATCGGCTGTTTACTAGAGTTTGAAATTAATATTTTCATTTCATCATCCTTTTCTCCGTGTTTATACTGTATATATACCATATACACAGTATAGCTCAATATAATTATTTGTCAATAGTTTTTTTAATGTTTTTTATAAAAAAGATATTTAATCACAAGTCTCAAATTATATTTATGCAAACATTTTTTTAGTCACAGAATAATTACTATGCCAATTTATTAAAAATAATTGTAATATTAAGTATTGAATGAAAATATATACAAATTTTCATTGATTTTATTTTAACAATAAGATACTATAATAATAGTCTTTAAAATATAGATATAATTAGGAGGAAACATGAAAAAAATTATTTTTACAATTAGTCTTATCTTAATGCTTATTATGTCATCTGTTGCAGCTTTTGGACAGGATCAAATAACAGTTAGCATTGATTCAACTAAGGTTGAGTTTAATGATGAAACTGGATCTCCGTTTGTAGATGCAAATTACAGAACACAAGTACCATTTAAAGCAACTCTAGAAAAATTCGGTGCTGAAGTTAAATGGGATAATGAAACTCGTACTGCTGTTGCTACAAAAGGTGATATAACAATTCAAGTTCCTATAGGACAAAACTACATAATGAAAAACGGTGAAAAAATTGCTACAGATACTGCAGCAATAATAGTAAACAGCAGAACTTATTTGCCTATTAGAGCCGTTATCGAAGCATTTGGTTCTGAAGTACAATGGGATCAAGGATTAAACACAGTTGTTATAACATCTACACCAGTTGATGCTAAAGCTATGTTAATGGATGCTTACACTAAATCAGCTGCATGGAAAAACTATGACAGCAATATAGTTATGGATATGGCTATGAATGTACCAGATGAAAGTGGTAGTGTTCAAAATATGAACATGAAAATGAATATGTTTATGACTGCATTTACAAATCCTCAAAAAATCAAAGTAACTTCAAGCATGGTTATGGATTTTGCAGGTGAAAGTATAAATCAACCTGTATTGGATATGTATGTTACTATGGATGATAGCAAATTTACTACTTACATGGGAATGTACAATGCAGATGGAAAATTAACTTGGACTAAATCAGTTATTGATGATGCATTGTTAGCTGAAATGTCAAGCTATGATATTCAAGCTAATTTAGAATTAACAGAAAAATATACTAAAGATGTTAAATACTTTGGAAAATATACTGATGAATCAGGAAGAACTTTAATAAAAATTCAAAACACTCTTTCAGGTGAAATTTATACAGAATTATTAGGTACTTATTTAGAACAACTAGCTGGTTCAACTAGTACAGATGACATTCTAGCTGCTGATATGTTAAGCAATCTAGGAGACTTTGTATTCATTATGTATATTGATGAAGCAACTGGCGAAATCGTAAAATATGAAATGGATTTAGGTTCAATTTACTCTTCAATGTTCTCTGGAGCTGCTGATAATGCAAATCTATCAGAAGAAGACAAAGCAGCTTTTGAAATGTTAAAAGACATTAAAGCAGTAATGGTTATGGACGTAATTAACATTAATAAAGCAGCAGATTTTGAAATACCTAAGGAAGCATTAGATGCACCTGAAGCTTCAGAATTAGTTGAAGAAGAAGTAGTGGAATAAAAAGTTAGGTGCATTGAAAAATCAATGCACCTTTTTTTATATTACAAATTAATTATTTTAGTAGCTATATTTTTATTGAATATATAATCATGTTCAACAAAAATCATTGTAGGTTCGTAAGATTTAATTAAATTTTCTATTTGTATTCGTGATAATACATCGATAAAATTCAATGGTTCATCCCAAATGTAAATATGGGCACTTTGAGATAAGCTTTTTGCTATTAATACCTTTTTCTTTTGTCCACCGCTTAATTCTTTTAAATCCTTGTCAAAAATGTTAGGGCTAAAGTCAAGCTTTGATAATATTGCTCTAAATAAAGTTTCATCAATATTTTCCTTTTGAGAAAAATCTTTAAATGTTCCACTTAAAAATGATGTGTCTTGAGAAACATATGAAATTATTAATTCGCTTCCTATGTTTACATTTCCAGTGTAATTTATATTTTCGCCTAATAAAAGCTTTATAATACTAGATTTACCGCATCCATTTTTCCCTCTTAATGCAATTCTGTCACCTTGATTAACTGTAAAACTAATATTATCAAATATTACCATGTTTCTATAACTAATTGAAAGATTATCAATATTTACTAAATTATTTTTAGGATATTTTAAAGCATGTATTTTTAAATTATCATTCCTTTCAATATTTTTAAGAAGCTTCTTTTTATCATCTATTAAATTTTCTTTACGAAGTTCAATAGATTTAGCTCTCTTCATCATTTTAGCAGCCTTATGTCCTATAAAACCCCTATCAGGAGAATGTTCACCAATTTTAGATTTTTCAATTTGATCACTCCAACCAGCAGTTCGCCTAAATGATTCTTCAAGCTGAACTATATCCTTTTTTATTTTTTCATTTTGCCTAATCTCGTAATTATCTTGTTTATCCTTATTTTCTTGCCAAGAAGAAAAGTTACCCTTTTGAACATCTATGCTATTTTTATTTATAGAAATTATATGGTCAACTATATTGTCAAGAAAGTACCTGTCATGGGAAACAAGTATAAATCCTTTTTTGCTGCTTAAATATTTTCCCACACATTCCCTGCCTTCAAAATCAAGGTGATTAGTTGGTTCATCAATGAGTAGGAAATGATTCTTTTTCAAGAATAATGCTGCAAGCATAAGTTTAGTCCTTTCTCCATCACTGAGTGAATTAAAAGGGCGCATTAAAACATCTACACTTACATCAAGTTTTCTAATTTCTTTTTCAATAAGTTCTTCAATAATATAACCATCGTGATTAATAAACAAATCAAGAAGTTCACCATATCGATTCATTGATTTTTCTGAGTTTTCTGCGATGCACTCATTCATTTCTACTTCCCAGTCAGCAAATGGAGCTACAGTGTTTTTAACTACTTCTAGTGTATTCTTTTCACTATCTACCTCAAATGGAAAATAATCAAATCGTACAGATGAAGATATAGCTCCACTGAATTTATATTTGCCCATCAAAAGTTTTAAAAATGTTGTTTTTCCACGCCCGTTTCGACCAATAAAGCCTAGTTTCCAATCTGTATCAATATCAAAAGACGTATTTTCAAATATATTTTCATAATTAGTTTCATAACAAAAAGTTAAATTGTTCACGCTAATTAATGACATAAAAAAATCCCTCCTTATAATGAGAGAGAATATTATTCTAAGCGCATATAAAAAATTGTAATAATAAAAATAATATAACAATTTTAGATTATAATAAGCAATATAGAAATATAATTAACCACTCTCATTAAGTAAAATGTATCAAAACAAACCTTATTTAAGGCCTATTTTAAATTTATCAATAACATTTACATAATTAAAAAAGTCAATTATTTAATCATTCCTATATTCCTTTCTTTTCTTGCATTTTTCTTAATTATAATAATTATTTACAATAGTGTCAAATGGTTTTTAATAGAAAAATGAAATTTAATAAAATGTTAATTTAATATTTGTTGAAATTAAAGCAAAACAGGGTATAATAAACTATGAAATTATGAATCATTTTCATAAATATACAAGCATTAAGGAGCTTAGAATGAAAAAAATATTAGTATTAATTATATCACTATCTATATTATTGACAGCATGCAGCACAGGAAATGAGGCTGATATTGATAATGAAAATGATAATATTATAATAGATGAAAATCCACCAGTTGATGATGAAACAGATGATGAAATAACAGAACCTATTGTTGAAGATAAAGACATATTTAAGGTTTATAATGAGGATGCTTTAAAAACTTTAAGTGCACTAACATTAGAAGAAAAAATCGGGCAAATTTTTTTAGTGAGATGTCCAGTAGAAGAAGATCTTAATTCATTTTTAGCTATGAATCCAGGCGGTTTTATATTGTTTGGAAGAGATTTTGTTGATAAAACAAAAGAAGAAGTAGTTCTTAATATAGAAAACTATCAATCATCTAGTAAAATCCCTATGATAATAGGTGTAGATGAAGAGGGTGGCACAGTTGTAAGAGCAAGCTCAAATCCTCTCTTGTCAAATGAAAGGTTTAAATCACCACAAGAATTGTACGAAATTGGCGGAATGAAAGAAATTGAAAATGATGCAATTTTAAAGTCGGAATTTTTACTAAATTTAGGAATAAACCTTAATTTAGCTCCTGTTGCAGATGTTTCAATAAATGAAACAGATTTTATAAATCCACGTTCATTTGGTAAATCAGCAGAAGAAACATCAGAATATGTAAAAACAGTTGTAAATGCAATGAAAAAAAGTGGAATTTCCGGAACATTAAAGCATTTCCCTGGCTATGGAAACAATGTTGACACACATACAGGTTCAGCCTATGACAAGAGACCTTACGACATATTTTTAAAAAGTGACTTTTTGCCATTCATAGCTGGAATAGAAACAGGGGCAGAAAGCATACTTGTTTCACATAATGTCATTGAATCTATGGACGAAACCTTGCCTGCTTCCCTTTCAAAAGATGTTCATGATATTTTAAGAGATGAACTTAAATTTACAGGTATAATAATGACCGATGACTTATCAATGGGTGCAATACAAGAATTAGAAGGTATTCAATCACCAGAAGTTTTAGCTGTTCAAGCAGGCAATGACATGCTGATTGTAACAGATTTTACAACTAGTTATAATTCATTATTAAATGCTGTAAAAAGTGGCGAAATATCAGAAGAAAGACTCGATGAATCCGTTTTAAGAATTTTGAAATGGAAATATTACATGAATATTATGAAATAATCTTTAATGCTCTACTTTTGAAATTACGAGTGCTTTAAACAGCACTCTTTTTTTCAATAAATTCTTTGCACATTTTCCTAATATTTTCAACAGCATCAAAATTTTCAGGATTTGCTTTTCCTTTTATATCAGCAATATTTAATTCAAACATGTCATCTAATCTATTAATTCCAACATCATTAATAAATTTTTCTATTCCATTTTCTTTAATATTTATAGCCTTAATATAGTGATATCTAATTAGTATTTTTACATCTTCTATAAAATCATCATCATATCCGAGTCTTTTAAGTATAATTACACTTTGTTCTGAGGATTTAATATGATGACCATAAAAATGCCCTCTTCCTTTGTCATCAGTAGTAAAACAATCAGGCTTGCTAATATCGTGTAAAAGAGCTGCCATTCTAAGATTTAACTTTGGTCTAATTGAATCTAATACAGCCATGGTGTGATCTAACACATCTTTATCATGATAAGGTGTCTTTTGATTAAATCCTTTCATATTCATCATTTCAGGAATTATATTTGCCATTTCCCCTGTTTCAATTAATTTATATATACCTGCAGAAGGTTTCTCACTAGTTAGTATTTCATTTAATATATTTTGATACATTATTACTCCTTTAAAAAAATTTATATAAATCGGAACTTTTTTCATAAGCAATACGTCATATATAATAATATGGCATAAATTAGATAATATATTACATTTAATGTAATTATAAATCATTATACTACTTGTTAATACTTTTTTAAACACTTTTATTATTCTTGTAAATAGTGTATAATTTATTAGTACAAATTTTATGTAAGGAAGGTGACAAAGTGAGAAAACGTAGTTTTAAAGTTGGTCTAAGTATTATATTTATGATGATATTTGTTTTTTCCTTTACAGTTTATGCTGGGGCTTATGAAGCTTCAAACATTGGTGAATTAGAAAATATAATATTAAAAGAGTTAAATTTAACAAACCCTAATTTTGACATTACTTATACAGGTTCAATAGATGAAATTGATAACTCAATGAAAAATATTTTAAAAATAGACCCATATCTGAGGTGTACAATAACTTCTGTTAAGTGGACGACATCAAGTACAACTAATGGAATTTATAATGTTAATGTTAAAGCAACTCATATTATGTCTGCTGCAGAAAGAAAAGAAGCTGATAAAAAAATAGATAATATTTTATCTACTATCATTAAGCCATATATGACTGACCATGAAAAAGTAAAAGCAGTACATGATTACATAGTATTAAACGGTAAATATGATACATCTTATGTTTATTACTCCGATTATGATTTGCTTACAGAAGGTAAATCAGTATGTAACGGCTATGCTATTTTGACTTACAACATGCTTAATAAACTTGATATTCCTGTGAAATTTGTGTTTGGAACAAGCAATTCTCAATCTCATGTCTGGAACATGGTAAAGCTAGGTCAAAATTGGTTCCATCTTGACACAACTTGGAATGACCCCGTGCCGGATAGAGAAAATATTACATCATATAATTATTATATGTTGACAGATGATGAAATATCAAAAGATCATGTAATAGAAACTGGACAAGGACTTCCTGCTTCTAAAACTAAATATTACAATTACCTTAGCAATTTATCTGCATCTGAATTAAATAGTTCTATATATGAAAATTTATTAATAGAAACTGGACTAGACATATATGATGAGGAAAACACAGCCGTTACAGTTGATGAATTAAGCAGTATATTGAAAAGTAAAGTAGAAGTTCACCCTTCAAAAATTTCAATAAGATTTAATAAATCAATACCTGAGGACAGTGTAAGCAATGCTATGTCAGCTTTATTTAAAAATGACTACATATCAGAAATAAGTTATGATCAGTTCGTTATTGATAATACAGGAAATTACAAAATTTTAAATTTATATATAAAATATAAAAACGTACCTGATAGCATAATCACTGACCTATCAAGTAAAGTATACAACACTGCAACAAAAGTTGATTTAAATGTCTATGCTGTATATGGAACAAGAAAAGAAAATATAACAAGAAATGTTATGATTTATCCATATAATACTAATTTTTTAGATGTGTCTAACAGCACAATAAATTTTAAAGATGCAGGTAGCCAAAACTTAACATTTGAATATGAAGGTAAAAAAACAGCTGTTAATATAACAGCAATTAATTCGAAAGGTTTTGATTATATAACAGATCAAAAACCAAAAAGTGCAGTAAACGTTAAGGTTTTTGACAAATATATTGATTTTAGCATAATAAATCAATGGCCATTCATAGAAAACAATAGAACACTAGTACCACTTCGAGCTATATTTGAAGTATTAAACTGCAATGTAGAATGGGATAATGGTAATGCACAAGCAATAGTAGAACATGGTTCAACTAAAATAATAATACCCGCTAACAGCAAAATTGCATATGTTAATGGTGTAGCTAAAAACTTAGATGCAACAGCAAAATTAGTTAATGATAGAATCATGGTTCCACTTAGATTTATTAGTGAATCAATTAATAAAATAGTAATTTGGGACGATATAAATAAAACTGTCTTAATTTATTAATATTGGAGGATATATGGACCCTTTTATGCCTATGGGATTTAATTTAATGTTTGGTTTATTTCCAATAATGTTTATTTTAGTTTTCGGGATAATACTTTTAACCATTTTCAAAAGTATGAAAACTTATTTTCACAACAATAAACAACCAATTATTCCAGTAGAAACTAAAGTAGTTGCAAAGAGATACAATGTTTCAAGACACCACAATGCTGGTGCCGATATGCACACTCACTCAAGCAGCACATTTTATTATGCAACATTTGAATTAACAAATGGTGAAAGAATGGAGTTAGCCGTACCGTCCAATGAATTTGGCATGTTAGTCGAAGGTGATTCAGGAACTCTTACCTTTCAAGGAACAAGATATTTAGGTTTTAATAGAAAATAAATATAGTAAAAAAATCAAGAGGCTAATCGACACCGATTAACCTCTTCTTTATTGTGAATACAACAAGGTTCCCGGGACCCATCAGCAATCTTTGATTGCGTTGATGGGTGGGGTTCTTATTTAATATATTTATTGACCTATTTTTTCATCTAGAACTTCTACAGCTTTTTGAAGCTGATTATCTGTGTCATAAAATTCGCTGCCATAACCTTTTGCATCTTCTGGTAATTCTACAACTATATCAGGTTCAATGCCTATTTTATGAATATTAATTCCATTAGGAGTAAAATATTCTGAAACGGTCATTTTTATTCCTTCGCCTTCATTACCAAATCTTTGAACTCTTTGAACAATACCTTTGCCGAATGTTTTAGTTCCGATTAAAGTTCCTCTTTTAGTATCTTTTATAGCTCCTGACATGATTTCAGAAGCACTGGCACTGCCATCATTAACTAATAAAACTAAAGGTATATCGTCTTTGTTAGCATCAGCCTTATAATATTCCATTTCTCCAGCTTTTGTTTTTGTATACGTAATTATACCTTCACCTAAAAACTTATCTGTAATTGCAACAGTTGAGTCTATGATTCCACCAGGATTATATCTAAGGTCAATCACAAGACCCTTCATTCCTTGACTTTTTAAATCCTCATAAGCTACATTAAAATCATCAGCCGTTTGCATATCAAATGTAGTTATTCTTATGTAACCAATATTATTTTCAAGCATTGAAGGCTTAATTGTTTTAATTCTTATTTTTTCTCTGTTAACAACTACATCAGAAGTAGTTTTAGTACCATCTTTATTTTCTCTTAAGATAGTCAAAGTAACATCAGTACCTGGCATGCCTTTCATTATTTTTACAGCTTCATCCATTTGTTCAGCAGAAAATTCTGTTCCATTTATCTTTATAATTTTATCTCCTGTTTTCAACCCTGCTTTTTCAGCTGGAGTGTCTTCTATCGGTGAAACTATAAGTATTTTATTGTCTTCACTTGCGGTAATATAAACTCCAATACCTTCATAAGAACCCTCAGTATCCTGCATTAAAGCATCAAATTCATCTTTAGTCATGTATTGAGTGTACGGATCACCTAAAGCACTAAGCGTACCCTTTAAAGCCCCCTCAAGCATAGCCGTTTCATCTGCTTCATATAAAAAGTTTTCTTTTGCATAATTCATAATACTTTCTTGTTTTGCATACCGTTTTGCAATACCTGTTAATTCATTATAATTTTGTTCTGTAATAACAACCTTTTGCCCGATTTGAACCATAAGTATGTTCCCTACAGTCAAAGTAAGAAATGCTGTTACACAAATTACTATGATGACTGTTAGAATATATTTCTTTTTTGATATCATATACTCACTCCCGATAATTAATGATTAGCCATTTTCAGCTTGGATAAGAATGGATAGCTTCTAATTTTCCAATACTTATATTTATTTATATGCTATGATGAACAATTTTATCCTATATAAATTAATAGAACCTTAAATCATCAAATATTACAGAGGATATTATAGCATATTTAAGAAATCAATAATAGCATTTTAAAATATTTTTATAATTTTATATAAATTTATTGTAAATTGCAATAATTTGTACTATAATTTTAAAGTGAAATATCATGGACCATTAGCTCAGTGGATAGAGTGCTGGACTTCGAATCCAGGCGTCGGGGGTTCGAATCCCTCATGGTTCACCAAAATACAGAGGTTTCAACTGTTAATTTTAACTTAATAAAATACAATTAACATAAAATTAACATAATTAAAAGAAGAACTGTCGATTATGGCAGTTCTTTTTTGCTTTTAACATTTAAAAAATACCATGAAGTTATTAACTCCACAGT
>Ga0074193_1003017_pt1 | contig 13416 bp, 12 predicted proteins | sample EPASupsiteHSE605_FD_64523 | JGI IMG/M metagenome (GOLD analysis project Ga0074193, IMG submission 64523) | Bioremediated contaminated groundwater from EPA Superfund site, New Mexico - Sample HSE6-05 | ecosystem: Environmental > Aquatic > Deep subsurface > Groundwater > Contaminated ... | reverse complement strand
GTTTATATTCAACAACTCGTTGGTTTGTAGATACAAACTGTGCTTCATCAAAGGTATCCCCAAAACGCTTTGCAGCTTTGTCAATCTCTTTACGGATTTTATCCTCAATCTTGGCAATATAATCTTCTACCAAAACATCTGCACGATAGCGTTTTTTAGAATCCTTGTTATCAATCATAGGATCGTTAAACGCATCAACATGCCCTGATGCTTTCCAAATAGTCGGATGCATAAAGATTGCAGTATCAATTCCCACGATATTTTCGTGAAATTGAACCATCGCTTTCCACCAATAGGCTTTGATGTTGTTTTTCAATTCAACTCCAAGCTGACCGTAGTCATAAACAGCAGCTAAACCGTCATAAATTTCACTCGACGGAAAAATGAACCCATACTCCTTGGCATGAGATACTATCTTCTTAAATAATTCTTCGTTGTTTGCCATAGTGCAAAAGTAAAAAATTGGAAGATGTAAAAGAGTATAATCAAGAAATTAGCTTTGATTTTACAAATGTTCGTTTCTGGAATTAATTTTGACAGAATTTCTCTAAACTGAATATGAAATACCCAGAAATACTACTCATTCCTGATATTTTATTTTTTCAATTTATAATTACAATCTTTAAGGTATAATAAAAAAACAAGCCTGTAACAAACTATTTATCAATCATAATGAAAAATTTTAAAGAAAATTAACACCTAACCTATTTTTCTTGTATTATCTTTGTGTCGGTTTTAAGGGAAACCTATTTTATGCGTTTGATTAATTCAGAGGAGAGGAGGCTCGTAAGGGTTCTCCTCTTTTCTGTTTATGTTCAAAAGTTGTACCCTTAATACATTTCGACTCCACTTAGTATGGCAACTTATTGAATTATAGTTGCCATACTAAGTGGAGTCGAAATCTTTTTTTCCAGATAATAGACTCTTGGAACAGCCTCAGAAAAGACCTTAAAATAAGGTTACTGTTCCGGAAACATTTTTATCCGGTCCGTATTTTTGAGCTACACGTATCAAATAAACATAAACACCTGTAGGAACCAAATCTCCTGTATTTTTCATTCTACCGTTCCATCCTTCTTCAATGTTAGTAGTCGAAAATATCAACTGACCCCAACGATTATAAATATAAAACTCATAACGTTCTACATCGATTCCAATTCCCTTTGGCTTGAAAATCTGATTTTCAAGTTGTGAACTATACGGAGAAAACGCATTGGGAACGTAGAATGAGAATGGATTTTCAATAACTACAGTTCTAAAAGTAGAATCCCGGCAGCCTTTATCACTTTCTACATAAAGCCAGATTTCGAACTCCCCTTTATGATCATATTTATGAGTAGGGTTTTCTACTGTTGAGATATTTTGACCAGAGGAAATTTCACCAAAATTCCATAACCACTGCGTTGCTCCTGTTGACAGATTATTAAAGGTAATAAACGCATTTTCAATTTCAGCAGTTAAAGGATCCGGAGTAAAATCGGCATGAGGCAATGGATTAACAGCTACTTCTATTGTATCTTTCTTAAAACATCCGGAAGTATCGGTAACATTCAAAGCATACTGTGTTGTTACCAGCGGACTAACCACCAATGGATTTCCAATATACCCATTATCCCATTCAAATGTATATGTTGTAGCTGATGCTAAAACATTTACCGTTGCATTTTTTCCAAGGCAGATTCCAGTTGACTGAACACTAAAGCTTGGCAACGGATTAACAATCAATATTGTTGTATCAGAAGAAGTGCAGTTTTGAGCAGTTGAACCAACAACTGTATATTGAGTAGTATTATTGGGGCTTACAGTAATAGAAGATGCAGTAGCGCCCGTATTCCACAGATATGTATTGGCACCACTAGCAACCAACTGGGCACTGTCGCCCCTGCAAATTACTTTGTCAGTTATTGTAACAACCGGATTTGCATTTACAATCATCGAAACCTGAATCGTATCTTTACATCCCTGAGTAGTTCCAATAATCGTATAATTTTGTGTTGTGGCAGGAGATGAATTCATTGTAGAACCCGTAAATCCTCCCGGCGACCAAATATAAGAAGCTGCTCCGGCAACCTGAATTGTAGCAGTTTGCCCAACACAAATTGTATCATTACTTGCCTGAAGAACTGGCTTCGGTTTAACAATTGCAGTTGTAGTATCTGTAGGGCTCATTTGATAAAAAGAGCCTTGGGTCATAATTAACAAGCAATGATAATCACCAGCGTCAGCTACTGTTGCATTGGGCATATCAAGAACTCGTGTAGAGCCTGAAAAACCATTTGGCCCATCCCACATATACTGTGCACCCGGAACAGAATCAGCCCACAATTTTAAGGTTTCTCCTTCACAAATAGGTCCATTATTATGGATAACCGGAGGCAGTACACCACAGTTTGTTGATCCGGAACCTGTATTTGTTTGAGAGAAAATTATATTACAAGGCTGGTTCGAATAATTCGTAATTAACAACAGGTAGTATTGACCTGTTTGGGCATTCGGAATATAACACCATTCCTGAGGGCTTGCATCATAACTGCAATCTACCATATTCAAGGTTGGATAAGACGTTGAAGGGCCTGGAGCATGATGATTCGGAGTTGGGCTACCCGCTGTTAGTCCGGCAACACAAGGTGCTGTTGGAGAAGTAAATGGACCCCAGCAGGCAAAATCAATATCATGAGCCGGCGTACTATGCATTTCTATTTCAATATTTCCCGGATTCAAAACCTGCATATAATACCACGCAGGGTTGGGGGTTGTAGATAAGCACCCATAATTTGCACCTGCCTGTGCAGATCCTGCATTTACTCCGGCAGGAAAATTATAGGTTGTTCCTGTGCAAAATGGAGATGCTCCACCACATAAATTATTCTGTCCCTTCGCTGAAATCAGCAAAAACATAAACATTGAAAGCAATAAATATTTTCTCATAGCACTTACTAATATAAACTATCAAAATTCTTTTTGAGGTAACTCACAAAAATTCTTTGAGTATGTACTCATAAATTCCTCTACTTTTTCAACCATTGATTTTGGGCCGACAAAAATAGGAGAACGTTGGTGTAATTCATAGGGTTCTGTTTCCAAAATTCTTCGGAATCCGTCAGAAGCCTTTCCTCCTGCTTGTTCTGCAATAAATGCAACAGGATTGCATTCGTAGAGCAATCTCAACTTTCCGCTGGGATTTTTAATTGTACCCGGATAGAGAAAAATACCTCCACGAACTAAATTTCGATGGAAGTCAGCAACCATTGACCCTATATACCTCGTGATATAAGGTCGATATGTTGCCTGATCATCTTCATGACAGAAATCAAGATATTTTTTTACTCCTTCGGGGAAATAGATATAATTCGATTCGTTGATTGAATATATTGTTCCTTGCTCAGGATATTTCATATTCGGATGTGACAAAATAAATAAACCAACGGAAGGATCAAGCGTAAATCCAGTTACTCCATGACCCGTTGTATAAACCAACATGGTAGAAGATCCATAAATAACGTACCCGGCCGCAACTAAGTTTGTTCCGGGTTGCAACAAATCATCCGTTGTTGCTTTCTGCCCTTTCGGTGATTTGCGATGATATATTGAAAAAACGGTTCCGATTGATACATTCGATTCTATATTAGATGATCCATCTAAAGGATCAATCGCAACCACATAACGGCCACTTTGGGAAAGTTCATTGTCAAACGCAATCAGTTTTTCATTTTCTTCAGACGCAATTGCAGCACACTCACCACCTGATTTTAAAGCGCCAATAAACTGATCATTTGCGTAAACATCCAATTTTTTCTGATCTTCGCCCTGTACATTTATAGAATCATTATAACCCAGAATATTAGTTAATCCTGCACGGTTTACTTCTCTGTTTACAAACTTAGCAGCAATCCCTATATCATTCAATAAACGAGTTAAGTTGCCTGTAGCTTCAGGGTGCAAAGATTGTTGCTCAAGAATAAATTCAGTTAATGTTTTCATGATCTAAAATAATCTACAAATTTAACAATTTCCATAATAGTAACGCATAACCATCCCACATTTAACAGTTTACCTTTATTTAAAGTGTGAATGATTGGATTTTTGCTACTGATATGTTCATTGCAACCTTTATTGAGCAATAATGTTTACTTCAATTTTTCGTTTGTACTTCTGATTTCAGTAATTTTGACAGTTGAAACTCATTTTTGGTTGCCTATGAGAGTATTTAAATTTGGTGGAGCTTCTGTAAACAGTGCGAATGCTGTAAAAAACGTCGCATCTATTCTTCAATGTTTTACCAATCAACAGGTTATTACAATTATTTCTGCCATGGGTAAAACAACCAACGCAATGGAGGAACTCACTCAATCTTATTTTACAAATACTGATTTTATTCCCGTTTTGGAAAGAATCAAGCAATATCATTTAGATATTATTCGAAACTTATATCCCGAATCCGATATCAGAAATGCAATCAATTCGTTCTCCCAAATTACCGATGAATTATTATCGGTTTTAAATTCAAATCACAGCAATAATTATGACTTCGAGTACGACAGAATTGTCAGTTACGGAGAATTAATTTCAACCCGTATTGTGAGTGACTATCTCAATTATTTAGGTTTCCAAAATCAATGGTTAGATGTCAGAAAAGTAGTAAAAACTAATAGTAACTGGCGCGAAGGAAAGGTTGACTGGAAAGAAACTCAACAAAATATGAATACATTTGTCTCTCCATATTTTGCTGACAAATCATCCGGATTAATAATCACTCAGGGCTTTATTGCTTCCGATAAATCAAACAATACTCTTACACTCGGCAGAGAAGGGTCTGACTATTCCGCTGCTATTTTTGCATACTGCATGAATGTATCTGATATGACAATCTGGAAAGATGTTCCCGGTTTGCTTAATGCAGATCCTAAATTTTTCCCGGAGGCAAAAAAAATAGACTCTATTTCCTATAACGAAGCAATAGAGTTAGCATATTATGGGGCAACCATTATTCATCCCAAAACGATTAAACCCCTGCAAAACAAAGGCATTTCACTATTTGTGAAATCATTTGTAAGCCCCGAAGCTGAAGGAACATTGATTTGCAATAATCCGCAAAGCGAAATTAAACTACCCTGCTACATTTTTAAGCAAAAGCAAATTTTACTTTCCATTTACCCAAAAGATTTTTCTTTTATTGCAGAAGAAAACCTCTCGCACATCTTTGCCTTATTTGCATCCAATAACATAAAAATCAATCTGATGCAAAATTCAGCAATCAGCTTTTCTGTTTGTATGGACGAGAACAAAGAACGTTTTGAAGGACTCTTACAAGCCTTGAATGAAAACTATAAAATACGATTCAACGAAAACCTCACGCTGATTACTATACGCCATTACGACCAACAAACTATTGATCAAGTGATTGGCCATAGAAAGATTATTCTTGAACAATACAGCCGTTTAACAGCTCAAATCATCGTATCCGATTAATACAGAAGATGAAAGAAAATACCTGCATCGCTTTTAAATTTCAGAAAAAAGAGTATCTTTGCAGCCCAATTCAAAAAATATTTTTTATAACCGTTTACAAACGAAAGTTTTATGCCAACAAAAATCAGATTACAGAGACATGGTAAAAAAGGAAGACCTTTTTATCATATTGTAGTTGCGGATGGTCGTGCACCCCGAGATGGACGTTTTATTGAAAAAATTGGCACTTACAATCCAATCAATCAACCTGCAGCTATCAACATTGATTTCGATCGCGCCCTTTATTGGGTAGGCGTTGGAGCTCAACCAACCGATACTGTACGCGCTATTTTATCTTACAAAGGTATCATGATGAAATACCACTTACAACGTGGTGTTGCAAAAGGTGCGTTAACTCAGGAACAGGCTGAAGCAAAATTCAACGAATGGATCGCCGGTAAAGAAAGCCGCATTACTCAAGCTATCAAAGACAAAGAACTGAAGAAAAATCAATCAGTGAAAGAGCGTCGCGAAGCTGAGCTTAAAGTGAAAGAAGCAAAAGCTGCTGCAATTGCTGCAAAAAATGCTGCTGCTCAAGCTCCTGCTGCTACAGAAGAAGAAGCCCCTGCCGAAGAGGCTGCTGAAAACACTGAAGCTGCTGAATAAGACTCAGTTCACACAAAATATTGGGGTAGAACTTTACAGTTTTACCCCTTTTTCATATTTCTATGAACAGAAACAATTTTTTTTATTTCGGTAAGATTCACAAAACGTTTGGGTTAAAAGGGCAGCTTCTGATAAAAGCTGAAGCTGACGACTTGAAACTTTACAAAAATGTTGCCCATTTCTTTTTGATGATTGATGGAGGACTGGTTCCCTTTCAGATTATAGAACTAACGATCCGACAAGATTCTGTGCTTGTTTTGCTTGAAGGCATGAATGCAGATCGTGCTGTAAAGTTTACCGGAATAGACGTTTACCTTCCCGATTCGGATATGCCTAAACGTGAAGATGTAAAATACTACTTCCACGAAATTGTAGGATATACTATTGAAGATACTAAATTGGGAATTATCGGAATTGTAAAAGGTGTTTTAGAGCATACTCATCAGGAAGTACTCGAAATTGACCACAACGGAATAGAAATTCTGCTACCGTTAGTAGATGAGTTTATTGAAGATATCGACAAGAAAAAGAAAATTCTTTATGTAAATGCCCCTGAAGGCCTCTTAGATCTGTATTTAAACAGATAATTCATGGAAAAACCCTTCGTGTTCAAACAATTCCGGTTAATGCATCACCTTTCAACAATGAAAGTAGGAACAGATGCCGTGTTGCTGGGAGCGTGGGCAAATGCAGAAAATACCGATGCAATACTGGATGCCGGAACAGGTTGTGGAATTCTGGCTTTAATGATGGCTCAACGTTTTCATGGGCAGATAGTAGCACTTGATATTGACAGTGCATCTGTAAGCCAGGCTTTGGAAAATTTCCGACTCTCTCCATGGAGCGACAGATTAACGGCCATAAATCAATCATTTCAGCAATTTGCTCCCGAAAACCCCGGTTCTATCCAAAGAATTATCAGCAATCCTCCTTTTTTTGAAAACAGCTTAAAAGCTCCGGATTCGAGACGGAGTAATGCTCGCCACAACGACACATTACCTTTTGATGAATTTATTATTTCAGCAAAACATGTTCTTACCGAAAATGGATCTATCCAATTAATCCTTCCTTATTTATCCATAAAGTCATTTCAGTCAATCGCTGAATTTTACAACTTTCAGCTTCTCAGGCAAACTACTGTCTTCCCGAAACCAAACATGAATCCTGAACGGGCTTTGCTGGAATTCAGCTTTAAGCATCAAAAATCAGAAACTTCTGATCTCATCATCCGAAATGAGGACAACAATTATACTGATGAATACAAAGCTTTGACGCGTGATTTTTATCTGGCTTTTTGATATTCATCCGCTACTTCACGAACCAATTTGAATATTTCTGAATACTTCGTAAGTGGCAATCTTTCAGCTTGATCCCAGGCATTATGATATTCTGTGAACTCGCTTCCCATTGCATAAATAAAGATTGAAGTAACTCCTTTTTGATAAAAAGGACAATGATCGCTGTTGCAGGCTTCTCCCCTTTTTGCCACCAGTTTCAGATATTTTTTTTCAGTATTAATACGATTGAATACTTCCCAAACCTGCGGAAATTTCTCACCATTCACAACCGTTATTCCGGAACTTCCGGTTCCAACCATATCAAGATTGATCAACAGCTTTGTTTTTTGAAGTGCAAATAAAGGATGGTCAGCATTAAACTGTGAGCCTAATAATCCGGCCTCTTCACCACTAAACAGCATGAAAACCATGCTACACCTGGGTTTTGCGCTGTCGCTGGCATAATATCTGGCAAGATCCAGAAGCATCGATGTTCCGCTGGCATTGTCGTTAGCTCCGGGAAAAATTGCTTCGGAACCCATTCTTCCTAAATGATCGTAATGAGCCGTGAGTACAATAAATGAATCGGGTACTTCTTTCCCTTTCACGTAACCAATTACATTTTGCGATTCATAATTGTTGATTTTCATCGACTTGAAATCGACATCTGCTACCTGAGGATTTTCAGGTAACGAATCTTTATTGACGTTAAAAACCAGATAATCTGTTGTTTTTCGATTAGCAGAAACACCCCACATCAAACGGTTTTCATTTACAATGATTAATCCTTTGGTTTTAAATAGATTTTCGGTTCTTAAACGGGTGATATTCGCCTTGATTTGCTCTGCTTTTTTCTTATTTTTAGGAAAATCATAGCTTCTGCAAAGCAAAATTGTATTCTCAGGATTTTCTATTTCCAATTGTTTCTCGATATTTTTCTTCCTGAGTTTTTTTTGAGATATTTCAACAATATTCAACTTACCGGTATAAGAAAACGAATTCGATTGAATAACATACCCAAAACCCGGAGTTATCCGTTTATCGTTAATTTTCAACTCCATTGTATTTGGAAAGGTATTTACACTCATTGTATAATGTTGTAAATAACCAGGAGTAAACGACTCTAACCCAAACTCTTTAAACTTGGACTGAAGAAAAGCGGCCGCAATACTATCGCCACGATTTACGTAACCTCTTCCATGCAATTCCGGTGAAGCTAATTTCTGAATCCATGATTTAGCTAAATCAATGCGCTGAGCATTCACAAATAAAACCGGAATAAATATTACTCCAAGCAATAGCGAGATTTTTTTCTTCATCTTAAATCCTATAAAATATACATAAAAAGCATTTCTGGTATAATATCGATGAACAGGAATAGAAAGGTCTATCGGACTTACAAAGATTGGCCTGTTTTATTTCGTCAACCGATATTACAGTTATTTTGAGGATTTCAAAGGTAAGAAAGAAAACAGAAACAATATTTTGAAAAGAGTAATCAATAGTGCGAATTTGGTATTTTTGTAATGCTTAATACATAAAGATTTATGACAATGGAAAATATTGGCACCTATGCGGATGCATTTTTAAAGATGTTGGTTGAATTTGCTCCAAAAGTAGGTGCAGCTTTGGTTGTTTTAATTATAGGGCTTTGGCTGATAAAACGCGTAGTTACACTCGCCGGTGTTGCGTTTGAACGCAGAAAGTTCGATCGCTCACTTATCTCATTTTTAAGGAGCATCATTAGTATTGGACTGAAAATCTTACTGATTATTACCGTTGCCGGGATGGTTGGAATACAAACTACTTCCGTTATTGCTTTGCTTGGAGCTGCCAGTTTGGCTGTTGGGCTGGCTCTGCAAGGCAGCTTATCTAATTTTGCCGGAGGCGTACTTTTACTGATTTTCAAACCTTTTAAAGTAGGTGACAGTGTGGAAATTATGGGACAAAAAGGCATCGTTTCTGAAATTCAAATTTTTCATACTATCCTTAAAGGAGAGGATAATCGCGCAATCATTATTCCAAACGGACCATTATTAAACGGAGTAATCGTAAACGTTTCGGGAAGAGAATAATGGGATAATCACCGCTGCAACATTATCAACGTTGCACGTGTAAACTAGTAATAATTGTATTAACTTACTAAGTGTCAGAAATTGGGAAAAATTTAATGGGTGCGGCTTTTACAATAGTCTCCGAAAAAAGTATTGGGTACAATTTTATTCCATCGCACCAATCAAATCGGTTACTTTGGAAAATCCATGCCGGTCGCAATATTCATGAATACCGTCGATGATTTTAATTGTAATCTGAGGATCGATAAAGTTGGCAGTTCCAACCTGAATGGCAGTAGCTCCGGCCAGCATAAATTCAATTGCATCAATTGCATTCATAATGCCTCCCAATCCAACCACAGGAATTTTAACGGCATTACTAACCTGCCATACCATACGCAGGGCAACCGGTTTAACAGCAGGACCCGATAGTCCGCCAGTAATGGTTGAAAGCATCGGTTTACGTTTCTCGGCATCAATGGCCATTCCCAGAAGCGTATTGATAAGCGAAACAGAATCAGCTCCGGAATCTTCTACCGATTTCGCCAGTTCCGCAATATTGGTAACATTGGGCGAAAGTTTCACCATCAAATGCTTTTTAAATACATCGCGTATAGCTTTGGTTACCATTGCTGCAGAAGTGCAGCTTGTGCCAAAAGCCATTCCTCCTTCTTTCACATTAGGGCAGGAAATATTTAGTTCAATGGCAGGAATATCGTCAAGTTCGTTAATTCGTTCTGCCACAGCAACATATTCTTCAACCGTAGAACCTGAAACATTCACGATAACAGCAGTTTGGTGATGCCGGATACGTGGATAAACTTCGTTGCAAAACACATCCACCCCTTTATTTTGTAAACCCACGGCATTCAACATACCTGATGCTGTTTCGGCCATACGCGGATACGCATTTCCTTGGCGCGGATTGAGCGTTGTGCCTTTCACAATGTAGCCTCCAAGGCGATTCAGGTCGATAAAATCGGCGAACTCTTCGCCATATCCAAAGGTTCCTGAAGCAGTAAGAACCGGATTCTTTAATTCGAGTTGTTTTAATTTTACCCTTAAATCTGCCATGTTTATGCTGTTTTACGAATTGGATTCCACGATTTAATATCTAATGCATTGAAAACCGGACCTTGTGTACATACACACTCATTACCTTTGTGGGTTTCCACCACACAACACAAACAAGCACCTATTCCACAAGCCATCATGTTTTCGAGTGAAACGTCGCAGGCAACATTGTGTTCGGTTCCGTAACGGGCCAATGCCTTCATCATGGCATCCGGACCACAGGTGTAGATTTTGTCAAAGGTGCGAAGTGGTTGGGTAAAAAGCGAATGTTGGGTTACCAATCCTTTTTCACCCATCGAACCATCCTGAGTTGTAACATATACATCGCCGTATTTGCGATACTGATCTATTTCCAGAATCTGATCCTTTGAACGGCCTCCAATCAATATTTTCGGACGAACACCCTGTTCATTCATTTTGCGGGCAAGATAAAGCAGCGGAGCTATTCCACAACCTCCGCCTACCAGCAGGGGTACTTCATTTTGCGAAAACTGAAACGTATTTCCCAGCGGATAAATCACATTCAGAAAATCACCGGTTTTAAGTTTCGACAGCTTTTTAGTTCCTTGTCCCTTTATCTGTATCAGCATCGAAACGGTATTGTTTACATAATCCACATCATGGATTGAAATAGGTCTTCTTAAAAAGGTAGAAGCAGAACCTTCTACGAGTACCTCGGCAAATTGACCAGGTAAAATTTCGGGGAGTGGTTCGGGTGCCTGCAATTCAACAATAAAGAAGTCGGTTGAAAGCGTTCGGTTTTCTATCACCCTGAAGTCATGGATTTTCTTTTTCATGGCTGTATCTTTTTCTCCTCATATTTACAAAAACGATGCCAGTGTTTATCGCTTTTGATTATCAATACATTATACAAAACTACATAAAAAAACCCGTTTGATAAAACGGGCTGAAAAATTATTTTTCTGATTCTGATGTTGCTTCTTCGGGCTCCTCTACAAGATCAATTAGCCCTTGGGCCTGAAGAAGATTATACCAGTTGAATACCTTTTTCATATCCGAAACATATACTCTTTCGGCATCATAATCCGGAAGCACTTCTGCAAAATAAGATTTTAGCTTATTGTTATCAGTTTTTGAATCGATTGGGCATACACCACCGTTTTCTTTTTGATAGATCGTTTTAAAAACCTCTTTTAACGGAGTTTCTTCATCGGTAGTAAAGATGCTGATTTCTTCCAGTGAACTGATTCGATCAGTTGCAAATGCGGGAATCCTCTTTTTGTCGATGAGCGATTCTACCAAAGCACCACTTTTAGTTTGGGCTACCAGCACATAAAGGCCTGGTTTCCCAGAGATTGCCAGAATTTTTTTCAGGTCCATATATTAAATTATAGATAAAGGGGTTGTTTATTGTTTAAACGTCCCAAAATTATAAAAAATGAGGGAAGTTTGAGTAATTTTGTAATTCTTAATACTTTTATTACAACTCTTCTATTTTCAATACTTTACAATTACACCTATGTTTGTTTCGGGTTTTACCTTTGTGCGAAATGCCATCAAATTCGATTATCCGGTTGTGGAAGCTATTCTTTCGGTTCTGCCTTTATGCAACGAATTTGTGGTTGCGGTTGGCAATTCGGAAGATGCTACCCGTGAGTTGATTGAATCGATTGACTCGCCCAAAATCAGAATTATTGATACCATTTGGGACGATTCATTACGTGAAGGGGGCAAGGTTTTGGCTAATGAAACCAACAAAGCTTTTCGTGAACTAAATCCTGATGCCGATTGGTGTTTCTACATACAAGGCGATGAAGTTATGCACGAAAAATATCTCGAAACGGTAAAGCAGGCTATGATACAGCATAAAGATGACCCCAAAGCAGATGGTTTATTGTTCCATTACAAACATTTTTACGGTTCGTATGATTATGTGGGTGAATCGCCACGCTGGTATCGCCGCGAAGTCCGTGTAATTCGCCGAAATCCCGAAATTTATTCTTTTGGTGATGCCCAGGGATTCAGAAAAGGAGATAAAAAACTCCTCAGTGTAAAAAAAGTAAACGCGTTTATCTACCACTATGGATGGGTAAAACCTCCGCATGCCATGCAACTGAAACAGGAAACCTTCCATAAACTATGGCACGACGACCAATGGATGGAAAAGAATGTGGCTAAAGCTGAAGAATTTGACTATTCAAACATCTCTCTGTTAGGACAATTTACAGAAACCCACCCGGGTGTTATGCTTCAGCGTATCAAGAGGGTTAACTGGAAATTCGATTTCGATGTAAGCATCAAACGCTATACCCTGAAAGAGCGTTTCAAACTCTTTTTCGAAAAGCACACTGGTTGGCGACCAGGTGAATACAAGGATTTCAGAATAATTTAAAAATTAAGCATTATCGTAAAAGTGGTGCTGAGGCATAATAACATCTTTTGGGTAATTACAATAAAAGCCCCTGTAAAATATAAACTTTATCAGGGGCTTTTGATTTCTATGATTGATGCTTTATTACCAGCAATCAAACATCTTTTAAATCCTTATTTTGCCATTGCTTCTACTTCGGCAATGGTTTTGGGAATTGCTTTACCCAGTACACGATAGCCTGTTTCGGTAACCAATACATCATCTTCAATACGAATACCACCAAAGTCCTTGTAAGTTTCCACTTTATCGTAGTTGATATATTCGGTGAATTTATTTTCTGATTTCCAGAGATCAATCAAGGCAGGAATAAAATACAAACCAGGTTCTACGGTAAGTACAAAACCGTTTTGCAATCTACGCCCCAGACGCAGGAATGCCAGCCCAAACTGCGAAGAGCGTTTGGTTTCTTCATCATAGCCCACAAAGTTTTCGCCTAAGCCTTCCATGTCATGAACATCAAGTCCGAGCATGTGACCTAAGCCGTGCGGGAAGAACATTGCATGTG
>Ga0074193_1003014_pt1 | contig 13431 bp, 14 predicted proteins | sample EPASupsiteHSE605_FD_64523 | JGI IMG/M metagenome (GOLD analysis project Ga0074193, IMG submission 64523) | Bioremediated contaminated groundwater from EPA Superfund site, New Mexico - Sample HSE6-05 | ecosystem: Environmental > Aquatic > Deep subsurface > Groundwater > Contaminated ... | reverse complement strand
TAACTACAAGTGGTTTGAAGACCAAAATAAACTATGTGGATATATTATCGATGTTAGTGGACATGGTGTAGCTACAGCCTTACAAACTGCTACGTTTAAAATGATGCTAGATAATGATTTACTTACTGGAGATATGATCGAGGAGGATACCCTTCAGATTATCAATCAGAGAATAATGCAATATTTAAATGATGATTCTTTTCTAGCCTTGCTGTACTTTGAATTTGATTTAAAAGTTGGGGTGCTTAAGCTCATCTCTGCGGGTATAACCTTATTTTTAGTCGCCAATTCTCTAAAATGCTCTTTGGTTCCAATATATGGATGCTACCTGGGGATTGTTGATAACCCGGATATTGAAACGAAGATAATACCACTTAAATCAGGCGAAATATATTGTTTGATGAGCGATGGGGCGTCTGATTTATTAGAATTACATGGAATAAGTAAGCAGGGAAGTTTTACGGAATATAATAATTTGTTTGAGAAACTAGCTAAAAGCCCGGATAGGAACGATGATTTTTCCGTTATTTGTATAGAGGTCCTCCAAAAAAACAAGGAAACAAATGTGCTAGACATAAAAAATGATGAGGACCTCGGACTTGCCCAAGTGATAATTAGTGAATTTCTGAAACGAAATGCGTCAATTCATGCACCTTTGATGGAGGTCGCCGTTAATGAAGCGATGAACAATGGATTTTTCGCCTGTGGGAGAGTTTACGTCAAAACTAGGAGACTGGGCGGCAAACTAATAATAAGGGTTAAAGACGATGGTCTTGGTTTTAACACTAATATGGTTAATGTGCAACTAAAGAAAGAGATGTATGAAGAGGAGTTTAAGGAAATGCTGGAGGCGGAAGATGGACGTGGTATTCTATTAATGAAACTAATTTGCGACAAAGTGATATATAACTCTAGGGGGAATGAAGTGTTATTTATGAAGAGAATCTGACAAAAACCACCCCATGGCAAGTGTGCGTTTAGATACAGCTCGACTTATAAACATTGGAACAGGAACGAGGTGAGTCCAACGAAAACAACGATGAAAACGATTCTAGTCAACCTAACAAATGAGCAGAAAGCATTAATAGATCAGATGATGCTCGTTTTCTGTACGGCTATTCGTTTTTCGTTTAAGCGACAACTCGAAGGGCAAGCGATCGGTGATCTGGAAAAAGTTGTAGCTCATACGTACAATCTGAATATTAGACAAGCTAAAGACGCGGTGGAATCAGCGAGGCAAACGATTGTCTCACAGCATGAACTTGTTAAACTTAACCACGAAAACTGTCGCAAGAAAGTTGAGGTTCTTGTTAAAAAACTTAAAAATCCTAAACTGTCCGAGCGAAAGGTTAAGGCTTTGAAATCAAAATTGGCGAAACGTCAACGAAAGTTAGGCTATTGGGCGGCTTTTTTGGAGAGTAAGACCTTCCCGCCGGTTACCTTTGGCACGAAGGAAATGTTTCTGAGACGGTGTAAGGGTTTAATCACAAAGCAGGAATGGCAAAACCGTCGCAATAACCGTTTTTACAGTCGTGGAGATAAGTCGAAGGGCGGTAATCCTAACCTGAGAGTCGTCTTTAAGGAGGGGGTAAGTTTCTTAGAAATTTCCACGCTGGAAAAGACTGAGACGAATAGAGCTGTTAAGGTTTTGATGCCAATTTATTTGCCCCAAAAGCTCTCTAAAAAGACAGCTAAAATCAATGGCATTAATTACCGTCAGTTGTTTATAGACTCACTAGAGCGAGGCGAAGCCTATCAGGTTGAATTGCTCAAAAGGGATGACAAGTATTACGCACACATCACCTTTGAAGAACTTGTTGCGAAGGTAATCCATACTGGTCACATCAGCATAATCGGGACGGATACGAATGCTGATGGATTCGGACTCACTGAGGTTAGCAAACAAGGCAACTACCAAGGCCACGCCTACTTAAAACAGCATGAGTTAACTTTCTGTCGCGGGAATCGGCGAGAAAACCTATGTGGTGAGCTTGCGGCACAGGCAGTTGGCAAAGCAGAGAAACACCATTGCGGGATGGCTGCGGAGGATTTGAAGTTTAAGGACGACCGCGATCTTTCAAGTAAGTTAGCTAGGGTGAGTAGCCAATTTGTTTACTCAAAGCTACTTCGAATGGTAGAGCGCCGGTGTTTGCGTCGAGGGGTCGAGTTCGTTAAAGTGAAGCCTCAATATACCAGTAAGATTGGTTTGTATAAGTATTGTCACCAATATGGGCTGGATGTTCACAATGGAGCCGCCTTAGTGATTGCAAGACGTAGTTACGGTTTAAAGGAAGCTGTACCGAAACTACTTCAAGATAAATTAGTACCCACGAAAAAATTATCGGCCTTTAAGAAAATGAATGCATGGGGCCAGTGGAGTTTAATTAGCAAACAAGTAGCCAAACTATTTAAAAAACGAAAGGAAGTGAACACTCCTGGTTTATGGCTAGTACGTAGGAAACGTTTACTAGGGATTGCTTAACTATTAAACTTAAATTAATCCACTGCACAAGTACACTTAGTTGAAAGGCTTGTGCGGAGTGACCTTTAAGGGCGACTAACAGTCGCACATCTGATGTACTTAATGGAGGTCGTACTCCAAAGGCTCGCGGATGTTTGATACGAAAGTGTTAACCCTAGTAGCCGAATCCTGTGACGCTACCGCTTTGTTTAGTCGACAAAGTGAAGATATTGGGCAAATGTATAGAATTGTTTAGTATTTGGAAACCAGGTACTGATAATTTTGGAATTAGGAAAGGATTTAAAAGATCTGTAAACCTAGAAGATTACCTATTTTTTGCGAGGATAGGGTTTCTTTACATCCGTTCGGTTTACCAAATAATCGATGCTGGTTTCAAACAGGTCGGCTATTTTGTCCAGAACTTGTACCGGTATATTTAGTTTGCCAATCTCATAGTCAGAGTAGGTTGTCTGATGAATTTTCAGATACTCTGCCATTTGGGATTGGGTCATATCTCTATCTTCCCGCATATTGCGGATTCTCTCGTACACAGAAATCACCTCAGAATAAGTATGCCTTAAGGGAATGGCTCTTATTGACTTTTAAGGGATATTCCCTTAAACTATTATCAAATCTTTGCTATATATTCGGGAGGAATTTATGGAGCGGGAAGTCATTAACCTACAGGATAAAAGAATAGAGAGGCTGTTAGTCAGCATCAGCGCTATGATTGCTGATGCTATCGAGATAGCACAGAAAGCCAAAGCCATGTCTGTAGATTCGGAAAAGAAGCTCACTCTTGCGCAGCTAGAGTTGGAAAATTTATACATACAATTAGAAAAGTCGGAAAGCATCTGAGTCTCCGGTTAGCAATAATCCACTATTTGTGGATCTATTCAAATCGGCAGCGCTTTCGATTTCGATAGGCCATTATTTAAAATTTAGTCTTTTCATGTTTATGCGACCACTATTAACAAAGCTTCCCCAAGAGGTACTCTTCGGGAAGCTTTGTTAATGGGTAGTTAATTTAGATGCCTATATTCCTAATTGCCAACAAACAAGCAGGAATTGATAGAAATTAGGAGAATTGTTTGTATAATCCTACATTGCGATAAATCCCGATTAGCCAGCGAATACATAGAATGCGAGGTCATGATGTCAACCCCTTATGAAAGATATCTAAAACTGAATAGTGACGGCTCCCGCGTTGGCTTGGAGCGTGGCGAGAGCGAAAGCAAAAGCAACTACTTCTGCACGCCCAAGGGTGCGAAAGTGATCGGCTGGTCACTACCGTTTTACGGCTATGGAGGTCAATGATGAAAATCAAAACAAATTGCAGGAGCTGGTATCAATACTGAGCTCATAAGGGAGTTTGCAGAGGACAAAAAGGGCATTTTAGATGTGAGAGTTAAGACCAAGCTTGGAAAGCAAATTGATATAGAAAGAAATACTGAGGGATGAGAATGACCCCATAGTGCAATGGATGGAATTCATTGATGCCAAATCGAAAGGAGTGATGGAGATGTTAGCGGAAAAGAATCAGAACATCAAGAAAGCCTATGACCTATTGCAGATCATCAGTAAAGATGAAAAGGCAAGGATGCTCTACGAGGCTAGGGAAGCAGAACGTCGAGATCAGATATCTTGGATGAAGTCAGCAGAGGATAAAGGGGAAGCAAAGGGAAAAGTCCTTATGGCTCAAGATTCAATCTGCCAATACCTCGAAGCACGTCTAGGTGTGGAATCTCAAGTATTGCAGGATAGCGTTCACACAATCACTGATTTGGATACGCTTAGTCGGATTATGAAACAAATTCTCATAGGATCTCATTTAGATGAAGTACTGGCACTCATCCGAGACAAACAGGATTAGCGACACGTATGTGTCGCTAATCCTGTTTGTTTTGGGGGAATATACGACACTTTGTCTGCAAATCATTGGCTCATTTCAAGGGTTTTCCTTATATATCGTTGCAAAGCTAAACTTAACAATTGAGCATCGATTTTGTGCAAGGCTAGTGATGTTTAATACAAAAAATTGTGAGGGGGGCGATAATTATGAAATTAAATTACGTAATTTATCATTCAGTTGTATTAGAGGTGAATAAATTCTAAAAGGAGATTTTTATGGACATTGCAAAAATTATTAAAACAGTTGGTAATCCAACACCGTACGACAAAGGAACAGATATGATGTGGACCGATATGCACATTTCAAAGTTTCTATTGGATGCGCATATAAATCCTGAAATCGGAGTGGCAAGCAGGACTTCAACGGACATTGATAAGACGGTTGATAGGATTGACAAGATGGTTCGCCCAGGCTCGGAAATCTTGGACCTGGGTTGTGGGCCCGGGCTTTATGCGGAACGGTTGTCGAAGAAAGGCCACAAAATAACAGGGGTTGATTTCTCCAAGAACTCAATTGATTATGCTATCAAACAACGTGGGAAGAATCAGTCCACTATTGAATATATCAACGATAATTATCTAAATTTGGACTTCGAGGGTCAATTTGATTTCATCATGATGATTTATTGCGACTTTGGGGTATTGGCACCAGAAGAACGTATATCCTTGATGAAAATGATTTATAAGGCTTTGAAACCCGGAGGCATTTTCTTATTCGATGCAATCGACGAAGAAACAATTGAAAGGTTAAAGTTTAATTCTTCCTGGGAAATGTCTGAGGGAGGATTTTGGAAGCCTACCCCATACATTTGTCTAAGCAAAAGCTTCCACTTCAAAGAAAACAAAGCAACGCTGGATCAGCATCTAGTGATGGGGGAGTATGATTCTTTCCAACTGTATAGGTTTTGGAACCACTATTTTGATCAAGAGGATGTCGAAAAGATATTCACACCTATTGGTTTTTCTAAAGTAGAAAGCATTAAAAGCTTATTGACCGGCAGTGGTCCATATAATGATCACGGAGTAGTGTTTTATGCAGTGAGCAAATAAATAATTTCCACATTAACATTTTCTAAAGTTAATGACTTTGAGGTTTTGTTGGCCTATTCGAGGCAGCGCCGTCCATGGCGCTGCCTGAGTCGGGGGGGCACGATACGTCGTAGAACAACGTATTCCCAAAATCTGAGAGAGTATGAATGTAGCATGCAGACTTCGGGAATACGCGGGACGTTACACGAAATCAGGTGCAGGAGGACGCCATCCATGCGCTATATATTTAGAGTGGGGTTTTTTAGGGGATTTTTAGATTGTAAGTAACATGGTATTAATGAGATTATATTGAAACAAAGAGGCGGTGCAATTTATGAAATGGGAGGAAGTCAGAAAAATATATCTGGATAGATTTGTTAAAATCCAGATACTAGAGGCTCATATTGAAGATAATGTACGGTACATTGATGATATGGCAGTTGTCAAGGCTTTTGACGATGAGAGGGAAGCTACAAGAGAGTTAGTACGAACAAAAGACGATGAACTTGTTTATCACACTGGAAAAGAAAAGCTTGAAGTACAGATTAAGCAAATATTTGGATTTAGAGGAGCAGTCTAATGAATCTGAAGTTTCAGGATGGGCTTTTGTTTACCTCTATCCAAATTTCTTTCCGTGGGAGTACAAAAGTAATCGAAAATATTGTGCTTGATACTGGAGCTGCAGAGACAATAATATCAACGGATGCAGTTGAAGATATTGGGATTTTGCTGAATTAGAAGACAGTGTGAATTCATTCTATGGTGTAGGAGGGAGTTTACATAACTTTTTCACTAAAAATGTTGTGAAGGTTAAATTGGGTGAAGTTAGTTTAGAAGAAGTTAAAATGGATTTTGGAGTTGTTGACCCACAAGGTTATATTAATGGGCTTTTAGGATTGGATTTGCTTTGCTTATGAAGTTAGGTGCTGTAATAGATCTGAAAAGATTATCATTGACATTAGATTCATAGCGAGGGGATTATCTAAGGAGCTGCCGTCCATGGCGGCTTCTGGTTCAAAATATCTCTTGGTCCATAAAAATTTCGAGGAGTCGAATATTCACAACTACAAGGATATCGGCTATAATATAAGTGAGTGAAATATTAGCCGAAGGATGGCCGCGAAATGACGTATATTAAACGTGATATGGAAAAGATAATCGTCGAACTTTCCTATCAATATCCTACAATTTTAATTACAGGGCCTAGACAGGTTGGTAAAACAACGATGCTTCATAAGCTAATGGAGGGAACAGATAGAACCTATGTATCGCTTGATGATTTGAATATTCGAGCCTTGGCAAAGTCTGACCCAGCAATGTTTTTTCAACTATATAAAACACCAATTTTTATTGATGAGGTGCAGTACGCCCCCGAGCTTTTCACTTACATTAAAATGATGGTAGACAAAAATCAGCAACCAGGCGAATTTTGGTTGACAGGTTCGCAGATATTTAAGTTAATGCAGGGGGTTCAAGAATCACTCGCTGGGCGCATTGCAGTGCTTAATCTCTCCTCACTCTCTCAAAATGAAATATATAATTCTTGCAGCAATGTCCCATTTACTACCGATTTAAAAGTGCTGGGTGATAGACAAAAAGCGATCAAGGCTGCAAACACTCCAGAAATCTTTAAACGAATATTTACGGGTGGAATGCCAGCAATAGTTAGCGGAAAGTACCAGGATGGCAATATTTTTTATATGAGCTATTTAAGTACCTATTTAGAACGTGATGTCAGGGACCTATCGGGATCAATTGAATCTTTAAAGTTTCTGAAGTTGCTCACTGCCGTGGCATGTCGCACTAGTCAAATAGTAAACTATGCGGATATTGCACGAGATGCTGACATAAATCAAGTTACAGCAAAGAGCTGGATGCTGATTTTAGAAACGTTAGGAATCATATTCTATCTGCATCCATACTCAAATAATATCCTGAAAAGAGCAATTAAGACCCCGAAATTGTATTTTTATGACACAGGTCTTTGTACTTATCTTACAAAATGGAGCAGTCCCGAAACACTTGAAAGCGGCGCAATGAATGGTGCAATGTTAGAAAATTATGTGGTAAGTGAAATCTTCAAAAGCTATAATAACTCAGCAAAAACTCCATTCATATATTATTACCGTGATAAGGATATGAAGGAGATAGATTTAATAATTGAAGCTGATGGAAAGCTATTCCCAATTGAAATTAAAAAAACGGCATCACCAGCATCACAACTAACCAATGTATTTAAAACGCTAGATAGAGCAAATATAGAACGTGGAAATGGTGCCGTGCTCTGCATGAAGGAAGAACTAATGGCATTTGATAGTAAAAATTATATCATTCCAATTAGCCTTATATGATTGTTTAAGTCGATCTTTTAAAAGGTCAAACCTATGACAAAGAACTATATACTAAGATTACTTACGAAGTTCCGCTTAAGAAGGAATTCTGGGATTTACCACGCTTAACTAAGTCAAAGTAAGCGCAACTATTTATGGGTAAAAAATAAAACAATTGAGATACCGCTGTTGTGGTTCTTAATTGTTTTATTTTTTATATATAGTAGACAATCTGTTCAACACTCCGCTCAGGCCGTTCACGGCTGCCATCTGTTCATCTGTGCTAAAGTACAGCAAATTATGAAGTGATTGCATTAGGCGCAATGTCTGTAGAAGAAAAGCGGAATAAGTTTCAATATACTCGCTTTTTTTAATTTTCTATCAAATCACAAAATTATCTTACAGATCCTATACCATAATCATTGACTTGTTCGAAATAACGAATAAAATACTAATTGGAATAGTTTTTCTGTCGATAAATGTTTTAAGGGGTGTCAGATGTTTGAATATATGACCGTTCAGGAAGCAACTGTAAAATGGGTATTACAGCAAGGCGGGTACAGATATTATGCGTTCAGGACCGGATTCCCGGCTCGCTAAAAAAAGCCGGTGCTTGGTTTATACCCCAAAGTGGCCAAAAGCCTCTTGATAAAAGGAAGCGCATAAATCAGGGCTGCCATTCTTTCCCACTGGGCTATCACTAAGGAATTGAACCTTAACTTGCTAAAAGAGATTCGGTTCGCGGAGTTGCTGTTTAAATACCAGATTTCCGTTGTGGTCAGGAAAGAAAAGCAGTAGGAACCCGAAATCGGCAATTTGATTGACTTCTTGTTAAAAAAAGGTTGCGATTTAATAAAATATCTTACTACCGGGACGTGGGTGAATTATATGGATGAGATTATACATATAAACCATGATGATTTTCTTGATTATATTACAAAAAAAAGTGCTTTTTCTGAAGAAAAAGCTGGTAGAGAATATCATTACGTAGTTGCAGACAAATATGGTGAGGGTTGCTTTAACAGGATAGTGCTGGGAAATGGTATTGAAGTAAATATGGTGGACGTTATATTCCATAATAACTTAAGATTACATTACAAGTTAAAGCAGCCACTATTTGAAGTGGTTTACATGATATCAGGTGATTTGATGTTTTTCGATAATGAAATGAACTCTATAATGAAGATGCGGAACGGTGATGCCAATATCACTTTTTCTAACTATGCGGAGGGATGGCTTGAATATCTAAGCAATAAACATTACATATATATTTCTATCTGCACTTCCCAACCATTATTCAAGGCATTGTGTATCGATGAAGATTTGGAAGATGAAATAGGTGATTTTAGAAATATTGATAATAAATTAAGCAATCATTTGATGATACCACAAAAGATAAATCCTATTTTGCAGGTTCCTTTTTTCCAAATGAAAGAGAATAAGATGAGTAGCTTATTAAGATTAATATATTTAGAAAGCAAAGCGATGGAAATAGTGGTGCTAATACTTGATAATGAAATTATAAAGCATAAAGATACTACACGTAAAATAAAGTTAAACAAAAGTGATCTCAGTAAAATGTATTTGGTTAAGAAAATAATGATTGAGAATTTGGAAAATCCACCATCCATTTTAGAACTGTCAAAAATGGTAGAATTAAATACATATAAATTAAAAATTGGATTTAAAGAAATGTTCGGAACCACAGTTTTCGGATATTTAAGAGATATTCGGATGGAAAAAGCAAGATTGCTACTTGAAAATCATGAATTAAATATAAATGAAATCGCTAATGAAGTAGGTTATTCTAATCCCAGTCATTTTGCAACTGCATTCAGAAAAAAATATGGCGTAACCCCGGGACATTTTCATTTTTAATTAGGTTTGTCATTAATTCTTGTTTTACCAGGGGCTAAGCGCAACAAGTCTTCATTCACGCCGACCAATCATTTCACCGGATAGCCACTGGGTAACGCCAGGGGGCTTTTTTTGATGCCTTCAAAAGGGCATTCCCCGATTTGGGCAATCACGCTTGCCCCCGTCATTAATCTTTCTTACCGTTCAACTTAAGTCTCTAAATGGGGAGGATTTCGTAGAAAGGCACAGCGCCTGAGGATTCATTTAATCACAAAACTACCGCAACAGGCAAAAAAAATACCTCCCGGGGGCGATGATGTTTATCTTTACTGATACCATATAAGAGTAGTGGATAATGCAGTTGATTATTTTAACGAATTAGAAAGAAGGTAACCTATGGAGCAACAAAGCACAAGATTAGGGGTAGAAAAAATATCAAATTTAATGATTAATTTATGTGTTCCAGCATTTATTACTATGTTTGCCATGTCCTTATATAACATTGTTGATACCATTTTTGTAGCGAGAGGGGTTGGTACATTAGGAGTAGCAGCTTTATCAATTGCCTTTCCTATTCAAATGATTATGGGTGCATTAGCCAGTACATTTGGCATTGGTGGAGCTTCTATTATTTCACGTCGCTTAGGAGCTAAGGCGATAGGAGAAGCAAATAGGGTTTTTAATCATGTTATTTGGCTGACCGGATTCTTCAGTATGCTTATGACTGCCACGGCATTTTTGTTATTAGATCCATTATTAAGAACATTTGGTGCTACTGATAACATCTTATCCTATGCTAAAGATTACTTATCTGTTATCTTATTGGGTTCTGTATTCGCAACCTTTGCAATGGCGACTAATAACGTTGTTCGTTCAGAAGGTAATGCGAAAATTGCCATGCTGACCATGCTTATACCAGCAGTGATTAATATGATCCTTGATCCTATTTTCATCTTTGGTTTAGATATGGGAATAAAAGGATCAGCCATAGCGACTGTCATTGCACAATTCACGGCTGCAACATGGCTTTTGAAATATTATATAGGTGGAAAAAGTTACCTAACATTAAAATGGATTGGATTTTTACCAGACTTTAAAGTTGTTCAAGAGATTATTTCAATTGGCTTACCTTCGTTTATTATGATGTCATCCACTAGCTTGATGGTAGTTTCTATTAACTGGATGCTGTTAATTTTCGGTGGCGAAATTCAAATTGCTGTTTTTGGTATTATTAACCGGGTTATGGCTTTTGTCTATCTGCCTATTACTGCGATTGTGCAAGGAATGCAGCCGATCATTGGCTACAATTATGGCGCTAAATTACAGGGAAGAGTTACACAAACCGTTAAACTCGGGTTAATCGGATCAACGATTATAGCCTCCATTGTTTGGGTTGTGCCGGTGGGAATTCCAGAGTTATTGATGAACATTTTCTCTAATGATAATCATGTAATTGCCAACGGTACGAATGCTTTAAGATTGGTTTTCTTATTAGCACCAATCATCGGCTTTCAAATGGTCACCGCAGGTCTTTATCAAGCATTAGGAAAAGCTAAAACATCCTTAATGTTATCGATGTCAAGACAACTTTTGTTCCTTATTCCCTTCGTTTTAACACTCCCACATTTATACGGGTTGAAAGGTGTGTGGATGTCATTTCCCATTGCAGATGGATTAGCCTTTCTTTTTGCATTGATTATTTTATTAAAAGACCGAAAAATGCTTTTTCCAAACCTCTCCCGCGAAGGGTGCCAGCATTGAACCGGTTTCTCTTGATCTGTCACCATTTACTCCAAAAGCGGGCAGTAAAGAGTTTTGCGGGGTCATCTGTCTCTTCAATATTTGGTATTTTTACGTTTTTTAGGCTTCCGTATCCAGGAGAAACAAAATGATACTCGGCGGAACCAGCTAACGGGTTGTCATTTTTTGTCGTTCCGCGTAGGTTCCAGGACCCTTCGCGAAACAACAAGTTTCGCTGAATAGAAAGTGTTCAAATATACCTCTCTGGTCAGGCTTATTATAGTAGGGACATACGGATAAAATTCAATTGACCTTGTTCTTCTCTACCATAATTAATTAGGTAATTGCTTTGCTTGTATTATTTCCACCTAAACCAACATCAACAGGAACACGATTACAATTATATTTTCAATAATTCCCTCATATTCATTTTCTGAGATGGTTGGCACCCCAGCTTTTACGTTTCTTTTTGTGTATATTTTGCCATTTATCACTCTAAATGGCAAAGCACAGACTAAAACTTGCGTTTTAGTCTGTGCTTCTTAGCTGGGTTTTCACACGCCCCTTCTTTAGTATACTGATATGAGGATGAGGATTGGGTTAGGGTTTACCCCAAAGGAGCTTATTTTATTGAGTCTCATCCCTCGACCCATGATTTCCGTTTATACAAAATTGCTATAGTCCATAGGCAGCACTATATGAAGGCCATGGTCCTTTTGTAATACCTCCATAAGTTGCAGTATGACTCCCATTTAACTCCCAGTCCTGTACCCCTGATGGATTACTAGCTAATACCTGACATTGTGCATTAAGTAGTGTTTACGCCACCACCAGTATTAGTTTTTACTAAGGTACCATCTCTATATAACCAACCACGTTCTGTAATTTTATCAACTGTCACATCACAACCCGTAACGACATAACCCTGTATTTGAGAACTGGTATGATTAATGACAGTATAATACTCAATTATGGTCCAAGCATAGGCGACTGATGAACATAATAATACAAATACTAGCGTTAATGTAGTAACTAAACTTTTTATTCGCATTATTTTGCCTCCCTAATAATATGATCAATTTTCACTGGTTCATTTTTTGATATATCAAATTTTGTTAGAGAGATAGTCCCATCAGCATGCGCTATTGCTATTGAAACTTTATTATTTCCGTTGAGAAAATATACTGGAATTTTATCACCTGGTACGAGAGTCTTATCATCTGTCAACATACCAATAGCAATTAATAGTTTGGATCTTATATCGGCACTCTCTGTTGCAATTTTATCATTAAACACATCGCTATTATAAAGAACCTTTTCATTTTTTGTATTAATATCAAAGGTTTTTATTGCGATATTTTTTACGTTTGTCTCTACTTCGACTTGTTTGCTGCCTTTTTTAACTATTTCATCAGAAAAAACACTAGTATTAAATGTGACTAATAATGCAATAGCTAGGGCTGACACTCCCCCAGTTATGGTTAAGAATTTCCTCTTTTTATTCATTTGTTAACCACCTTTCGTTTATTATCAAAGATTAAAAGAGTAAAATTTCCTCCTTTTCTGTGTTCTCCCTATACAAATATTCCGAGTAGATGTTAAAAAGAATCAACCTCCAATTTGTGTAGGGGCAGACCCTCAGAACAAATTTGTTCCCGCAAAGTAACAATTTGATCTGAAGGTATTTTATTAAATGGCAACAACCATTTAATAACATTAGTATAGGTTCTAGTCAATACTACCATTTATGCCGAATAATGTATACAAATTCCTTTTTATATATACGACCATTATAGTTTATAAAATGATCTATTATTGGATTATTATCCATAATGCGACTTTTAAGTAGTTTGTTTCAAGATCAAGAGTTATACATAAGGACTAATCCAGATAATCCCTTTTACTTAAAGAGTAGTAAAGCCTATAAATTTTATTTGAAATATTTTGATCATATTAGACAAGGTGAGATTATTGTCTTTCGTCCACCACCGAAAGCCAATGCTACAGATGACTTTATTAAACGGGTCATGGGCTTGCCCGGGGATAAGGTTGAAATAAAAAATAGCACAACCTATATCAACGACAAACCTCTTTATGAACCTT
>Ga0074193_1003012_pt1 | contig 13449 bp, 9 predicted proteins | sample EPASupsiteHSE605_FD_64523 | JGI IMG/M metagenome (GOLD analysis project Ga0074193, IMG submission 64523) | Bioremediated contaminated groundwater from EPA Superfund site, New Mexico - Sample HSE6-05 | ecosystem: Environmental > Aquatic > Deep subsurface > Groundwater > Contaminated ... | reverse complement strand
GACTCTGTCAAGGAACTTCTCGCGTCCAAGGTCATAGCGAGTCAGTCCCTCCTTGCGGAGCGCCTCCTCGACCTTTATCTGTGTCGCGATGCCCGCGTGGTCGGTTCCCGGTACCCAAAGCGCTGCAAAGCCCTTCATACGCTTGTAGCGGATAAGAATATCCTGAAGCGCCGCGTCCATCGCGTGCCCCATATGGAGCTGACCGGTAACGTTAGGTGGCGGCATAACTATTGTAAAGGGCTTCTTTTCGGGGTCGCGTACTCCCCTGAAGGCTCCGCCTTTTTCCCACATCTCGTAGATGCGCGTTTCAACTTCTTTCGGCTCATAGACCTTTGAAAGTTCTTTTTCCATTTCGTTCCTCCAACTTTTTGCAAAACCCAAGCATTTGTTTGCGAATAAAATCAAAAACGCCCCGAGCATATGCTCAGGGCGTAAAACCGCGGTACCACCTGAATTCGCAGAATAAGCTGCGCACTCTCTTGCCCGTAACGCGGGCGGACGGATCGACATTTCCTTCGATCGGCTCGTGAGCGACCAGCAATCTGCGTGCGCGAAAGCTCTCACCAAACGCTTTCTCTCTTTGCCGCACGGAACGATTGCACTTCTCCGTCAATGCCTTTGAATTTATTTTGTGATTATATATTGCGAAGCCTTTTTTGTCAAGAGCGTCAGAGCGGTTAAGGCCGCAGCGCGCTATTTTTCTTCGAGATACGCACTTGCCGAAATTGCCGCAATGTTGCCCTGTCCGACGGCGACGGCAAGCTGATATGGCTTTCCGACGCAGTCACCGGCAGCAAAAACGCCGGCAATCGAAGTTTTCATCGAGCTGTCGACCTCTATATGTCCGTTTTCAAGCTCAAGCCCCGCAATAAAGCTGCCGGGTGCAATCGTACTGCGTAGTATGAAAACGCCGTCAGTCGGGAATGCGACACCGTCCGCGACAAGCTCCGTAACGGTCTCATTACCGCGAATTTCAAATTTAGCCGCTCTGTATTTGTCGAAGTATTCAACCGCGCAGCCAATCGAGCGCAGAAATTCTGCTTCGCTTTCAGCCTCCTCGTTCAGACCGATGACCGCAACCCTTTTTCCTCTGAAAAGCATACCGTCGCATGTTGCGCAATAGGATACGCCTTTTCCCAAAAACTCCTGTTCGCCCGGATATGAAGTCTGCTGGACGACGCCGACGGTCAGAATGATTGCCCTGCAGTCGTAATAGTCCTGACCGCACGACACTGAAAAACTTTCGCCCAAGGAAAGCGCGTTCAGCGCTCTTCCGGTAATAATCTCGATTCCGGCGTCTTCCGCCTGTTTAAGGAAAGTCTTTAATATTTCTTCTCCGCTTGCGTTGGGACAGCCCGGATAGTTTTCAACAACCTTTGCCTTCCACAGATTGCTCTGCTCCGCGCTGTTTGTTATTATTTTTACGCTTTTATTCCGGTGCTTTGCCGTCAGCGCGGCGGAAACTCCCGCAGGTCCCCCGCCGATTATGATTATGTCCGTCATTCGGTTGTCCTCCCAATGATAAATCTCTTTGTAACGCGCCCTTTTCATATCGCTATTTTAGCACATAGATGTTGTTTTTACCAGAATTATCGCTTATAATACATTGAAAGAAACGAAAGAGCTTTTCCGAAGCGAGAGGGACGGTTATACGATGGACGAAAACACCAGCAATTTTATTCACGATTTCATTGACGAGGATTTAGCGGAAGGCGGAGCTTATGCGGGTATGCAGGTGCACACCCGTTTTCCGCCCGAGCCAAACGGCTATCTGCATATCGGTCACGCAAAAGCCATATATATTGACTTCGGCACCGCTCAGAAATACGGCGGTCTTTGTAACCTGCGCATGGACGACACAAACCCTGCCAAGGAGGATACCGAGTTTGTCGACGCCATCCAGGAGGACATCCACTGGCTGGGCTACGACTGGGGCGACAGGTTCTTCTACGGCTCCGACTATTTTGAAAAGACCTGCGGCTACGCCGAGGAACTCATCAAAAAAGGTCTTGCCTATGTCTGCGCTCTGACTCCCGAAGAATTCAAAGAGTGCCGCGGCGGAGTCGGAGTTCCCGCCCAGTCCCCCTGCAGGGACAGGCCCGCGGAGGAAAGCCTTGACCTTTTCCGCCGTATGCGCGCAGGCGAATTCCCCGAGGGAAAATATACGCTTCGCGCTAAAATCGACCTTGCCAGCGGCAACTTCAATATGCGCGACCCCGTGCTATACCGCATACGTTACATCGAGCATCACAGGCAGGGCACAAAATGGTGCATCTTCCCTATGTACGATTTCGCCCATCCCATTCAGGACGCAATTGAGGGCGTTACCCATTCGCTGTGCTCTCTTGAGTATGAGGATCACCGTCCGCTCTACAACTGGGTCATTGATAACGTTTCCGTGCCGTCCAGACCCCGCCAGATTGAGTTTGCGCGCCTCGGCATCAACTATACCGTCATGTCGAAGCGCAGGCTGCGCAAGCTTGTGGAGGACGGTCGTGTGTCCGGCTGGGACGATCCCCGTATGCCCACCATCTGCGGACTGCGCCGCCGCGGCTACACGCCGCAGGCAATACTGAGCTTCTGTGAGCGTATCGGCGTTGCCAAAATGCCCAGTACCGTTGAATTCGGCTTTCTGGAGCATTGCCTCCGCGAGGACCTGAACGAAAAAGCGACACGGGTCATGGCGGTGATGGAACCCATTAAACTCACGATAACCAATTACCCCTCGGACAAAACAGAGATTTTTATGGTTGAAAACAATCCCAACCGACCTGAGGACGGCGAGCGCGAGGTCACTTTTTCCAGAAACCTTTTTATCGAAGCAGAGGATTTCATGGAAGTACCCCCACCCAAGTATTTTCGTCTGTTCCCCGGCAACGAGGTTCGCTTAAAGGGCGCGTACGTCGCAAAATGTACGGGCTGCGTCAAGGACGAAAGCGGTAATGTCATCGAAGTTCTCGCTGAATACGATCCCGAATCGTCGGGCGGCGACCCGAAGGACGGACGCAAGGTCAAGTCGACTATCCACTGGGTCGACGCGAACACGGCGCTCGACGCGGAAGTCCGCATATACGACAATCTTTTTTCAGACCCCGACCCCGACGGCGGCGACAAGGATTTTCTCGAGTGCCTGAACCCCGATTCTCTCCGGATATTAAGGGGCTGCAAGGTCGAGTCCTCGCTCAGGGGCGCGGGTTTTCCGCACTCGTATCAGTTCATGCGCAAGGGTTATTTCTGTGTCGATAACCGCGACAGCACTTCAGATAATCTTGTTTTCAACCGTTCCGTCGCGCTCAAAGACAGCTTCGTTAAATAAGCATTTGGCATTTATGCGGGGCGCGGAACACAGTTTCCGCGTCCTTTTTGCGTGCAGGCGGAATGCTTTTATGTGAGAAAAAACACTTGACTATTTTACGCAATAATGCTACTATTATCGGGCATTGCGATATATGCGCGAGTGGTGGAATCGGCAGACTCGCCGGCTTCAGGTGCCGGTGCTCTTCACGGGCGTGGGGGTTCAAGTCCCCCCTCGCGCACCAAAATAATCCATGTGTCAGGATTCAAACCTGCACATGGATTTTTGCTTTTTAGTAAGCTCTAGACTATAATTGCTTCGGATTGATAATATTCTGTGTGCTTTATGCGATAATGCTATCATTGCATTGACATAATGATAGCGCCATGGTAAGATTAGCAGAAGAAAGAGTGGTGTGTTGATGTCGGTCATCCTGTAAGGATTTTGGTTAAGCACATGAAGTGAGCAGTTATTCTGCTCTTATTTGTGTTGTCAAAAACTGCCTTACAGATTGAACGAGCACCACTATTTATTATGGTGTAGTTTGTAGCGCAGTAATATACTGTGCTTTTTTGTTTTCTTTCTATAAGGCAAAACTAGAAAGGAAGAATACCATGTATTCATTTACAAACCAGTTTATGTCAAACGATAAAAATACAGAGTTCCTGAAAGCCGCAATGATGGGGCCAAACGCCATGCGGGTATCAGAGGAATTGGCGTCGAACCTGAACATCAATGAGAATATGCGAATACTTGACCTCGGTTGCGGGTGTGGTCTTTCCACGCTTTTGTTAGTGAAAAAATTCGGTGCGTCCGTTTTCGCCGCCGACCTTTGGATTTCGCCCACTGAAAACTATGAGCGGTTTCAGTCCATCGGGATTGATGATAAAGCTGTTCCGGTTTCTGTAGACGCGACCAAAGGGTTGCCTTTCGCAAACGGATATTTTGACCTGTTGTTCACCGTGGACGCCTATCATTATTTCGGTGATACGGCGGAAATGCTCCCGTCGCTCATTCCTTTTGTGAAAAAAGGCGGCTATATCGCCGTGGCTATTCCCGGCCTAAAATACGAATTCGGGGAAAATGTTCCCGAAGAAATGAAGCCGTTCTGGAGTGATGAGGCGGCAAGGACTATACGCTCCCTTACGTGGTGGAAAGATTTGTGGAGCGAAGCAGAGGGTATTGAAATCGCAGATATCAGCGAAATGAACTGTTGTAAGCAGGCATGGGATGAATGGCTTACCTGTCCTAATCCCTATGCCGTAAGCGATATAAAAATGATGGAGGCCGAGGGCGGAAAGTATTTTAATCTTATTCAGTTGATTGCTAAAGTCATTTAATTAGTTTCCGCTTTGCCGTATGCCTTTATCCCCCAAAGGCGTACCAAATGAGTGTAATAAACGAGCTTTTCTTCACTTACTAAATGTTTTCTTTTTAAAGTCTAATTTTATTGAAATAAGAGTTCGAATCCACTGGTAAAATCCAATGATATCGATTTTGGAAAGAAAACACAAAATGTTAAGCCCTGTAATATTCAGTATTACAGGGCTTCTTTATATTACTCCAAAGGTTTCTTCAATCTTTGTTTTTCAGGTCAGGTGTGAGATTCTTGACTTTCAGAGGCGATAAAGATAGTATAATAAGCGAAATGACATCGGGGGGGCTTACGGCTTTGGGTTCTTTGCTAATAAAAAACATACGATACCTGGTTACCAATGACGAAAACGGCTCCGTGCTTCGTGATGTAAGTCTCTTTATTCGGGACGGCGCGATTGTTTCAATTGGAAAGGATGCGCCCGAAGCCGACGAAGCCATTGATGCAGGCAGAATGGTCGTCTATCCCGGGCTTATCAACGCACATCATCATCTTTATCAGATTTTTACTCGTAATCTCCCGCAGGTACAGAACATGGAGCTTTTCGAATGGCTCAGGACTCTCTATGAAATATGGAAGCACCTGGACGGCGAAGCGATAATCTGCTCCTCGGCTGTCGGTCTGGGTGAACTCCTCAAAACCGGCTGTACAACCTGCTTTGACCACCACTATGTCTTTCCGTCCGCCCGCAGTTCGGGCTTCCTCGATATGCAGTTTGAAGCGGCAGATCTGCTCGGCATCCGTATGCACGCCTCGCGCGGCAGTATGTCACTAAGCAAAAAGGACGGCGGACTTCCGCCGGACAGCGTTGTCCAGACCACCGAAGAGATTTTGAAAGATTCCGAGCGCGCAGTTAAAAAGTACCACGACCCAAAGCCCTATTCCATGAGGCAGGTGGCTCTTGCGCCCTGCTCCCCTTTCAGCGTAACGCCGGAGCTTATGAAAGAGACCGCAGCGCTTGCAAGGCTTTTGAAAGTCCGCCTGCATACGCATCTCGCCGAAACGAAGGATGAAGCGGCCTTCGTGCAGGCAAGGTTCGGCATGACTCCTCTTGAGCTGATGCAGAGCCTCGGCTGGGTCGGCAGCGACGTGTGGTATGCCCACGGGATATATTTTAGCAGCGAGGAGCTTGAACTGCTGGCCAAAACCGGAACAGGCGTGTGCCATTGCCCAGTTTCCAACATGAAGCTCTCCTCGGGCGTCGCGAATATTTCAAAAATGCTGAAGCTCGGAGTTCCTGTCGGGCTCGGAGTGGACGGAAGCGCATCAAACGACGGTTCAAATATGCTCGAGGAAATCCGTGTGGCATACCTTCTCCACAGACTCAAAGACGGCGCACAGGCCCCCTCCGGAGCCGAGATTCTGCGAATGGCGACCTCAGGCAGCGCAAGGCTGCTCGGACGAAATGACCTTGGAGAGCTCTCCGTCGGAATGGCGGGCGATTTGTTTATGATTAACGCGGACAGACTGGAGCTGACCGCCGCCCTTTCCGATCCCGCGGCCTTCCTTGCAACCGTCGGCTTCAAGGGCAGCGTCGATTATACCGTCGTGAACGGCAAAGTCGTCGTTAGGGACGGGCACCTCGTGAGGACCGATGAGGAAAAGCTATCAGCCAGAGCGAATGAGTGCTGGAAAAAGTACATGTACCGTTACGGCAGTTGAAGGCTCCTCTCCAAAAGCTCCGACAAAGCGCGCTTATTCAGTTAAATTAAGTCCTCGGTTTCCGAAACGGAACCGGGGACTTTTCCTATGTATACCGGCATTTTCGACACGTTGGAAAATCTTACAGCTTGCCTTAATGGTAACAAATAGTTACAATATAACCAAACGACAAGGAGTGGCCTCGTTATGAAAAGGATTCTTTCTGCGTTATTGATACTGTGTCTTCTGACCGCGCTTTTGCCCGGAGCCTATGCTGTTACGCTGTCGGTAGGCAGCACAACTGTCGCCGATAAGGTTTCGTTATACAACGGCGTTACATATGTGCCGCTGAGAGCGACGGCGCTTCTGCTCTGTTCCGGCGCGAGCGTTTCCTGGGAGAACGGCAAAGCTGTAATTCGGGCTCCGGGTCTCACCGTAAGTGCGCGCCCCGGCGACTGCTATGTTGACGCTAACGGACGCAAGCTCTTTGCTAAAGACGGAGTAAGGCTTGTCAACGGGACTACCTTGATTCCCGTCCGAGTTCTTGCAAAAGCGATGGATGCCTCCGTTTTTTGGGACGGAGCAGCTCAAAAAGTAATCTTAAAAAGCGGAAGCAATTCAATTGAGTCCGGCGACTCATATTACAACAGCGATTCCGTTTACTGGCTTTCCCGCATCATCAACGCGGAAAGCGGCGGCGAACCGCTCTTCGGAAAAATCGCGGTGGGCAATGTCATACTCAACCGTGTGAATAGTCCCGACTTCCCCGATAATATCTATGACGTTATTTTTGACGATGTCGGCGGCGTACAGTTCACGCCCGTATCAAACGGAACGATTAACAACACGCCCAACGCGGAAAGCGTCCTTGCCGCAAAGCTCTGTCTGGATGGAGCCTCCGTTGTCGGGGGCAGTCTTTTCTTCCTCAATCCCGCTAAAGCCGCAAGTCTGTGGATAGTCAGAAACTGTGCCTTTGTGGCCACAATCGGTAATCATTCGTTCTACGCATAAGTGCGCTGCCGGAGTATGCGCGGCTGATTTTCTGTGATAAAGCTCTGACTGCCTGCTGCCTGTTGCTTTTTTGCCTTTATTCTGATAGATTTTATTTATCGATAATGACAGAATCTATGATGATTAAGGCGGTGACCAAAATTGGATGAAACTCTTATCGCCCCATGCGGAATGAACTGTGCACTGTGTATCGCATATCTGGGCAAGAAAACCGACCTCAACAAGCACGGCTTTCACAGAATGTACTGTGACGGCTGCCTTCCCCGCGGAGTAGGCTGTCTTCATATGGGCGGCAAGTGCAGTAAACTCGCAAGCGGTCTTTTACGGTTTTGCTACGAGTGCGGCGACTTTCCATGTAAGCGTCTTAAATCTCTTGATAAGCGGTACAGTACAAAGTATAACATGAGCATGATCGAAAACCTTATTGCCATTCGTGACAGAGGCATGGAAGAATTTCTTCGTAAAGAAAAGCTAAAATGGAGCTGTCCGGGCTGCGGCGGCACAGTCTGCTGTCACAACGGTCTCTGTCTCAAATGCGACATTGAAAAAATGCTGCCAAAAAAGAAATAACAACACAGCATATATGTAAAGTCGAAAACTCACAAAGCCCTGCGGTCTTTTGACCGCAGGGCTTCTTGGAGCTGGATGCGAGAATCGAACTCGCCACCTCATCATTACGAGTGATGTGCTCTACCGAATGAGCTAATCCAGCATGCTGTTTATTTTGAATAAGCGCGAAGATGATTATACCCTGTTCTTATTTTTTTGTCAACATCTTTGACTTTCCTTCGGATAATGATTTTAACAAGTCGCTTAACGGCGGAGCACCGTGGTGCCCCGCCGCTTTTTCAATGTGGTGGAGACTACCCGGCTCGAACGGGTGACCTCATGCGTGTGAAGCATGCGCTCTAACCGGCTGAGCTAAGCCTCCATATGCAGAAAAAGGAAGCCTGCGCTTCCCAAAACTGTGGTGACCCGTACGGGATTCGAACCCATGTTACCGCCGTGAAAGGGCGGTGTCTTAACCGCTTGACCAACGGGCCATATTGCCGGGAACGCTGAAAGCGCTCCCGTTTTTGGTAGCGGCGACTGGATTTGAACCGGTGACACCCCGGGTATGAACCGAGTGCTCTAGCCAGCTGAGCTACGCCGCCATTTCGTGTTTCTTTCGAACAGGCAAGTGCTATTATACTAAACAAGTCAGACTGTGTCAATACTTAATGCTTACATTTTTGAACTTTCGGAAACGCCCGTTTTTCAAAGAAAAGGGCGGTGTTTTGTCTTATAAACACCGCCCTTAGCAATACATATTACTTCTTTCTCGCAAGTACCTTTTCGATTCCGGCAATAACGCCGTTTGCGTCAACACCGTATTTTGCGAGCAGCTGCGAATACGGTCCGCTCTCCGTAAAGGTGTCCTGTATGCCGACAAATTCCGTCGGAACTCCCGCTCCGCCCCATGCGAGGACTTCGGAGACCGCTCCGCCAAGTCCGCCGTAAATGTTGTGCTCCTCGGCGGTGACTATCGCGCCTGTCTCAGCGGCGCATCTTAGGATAAGCTCCTTATCTATCGGCTTTATGCTGTACATATCGACGACCCTGACAGAAACGCCCTTTTCCTTAAGGATTTCGGCGGCTTCCATCGCTTTGTGGACGAGAAGTCCGCAGGCAATAACGGTGACATCCGTTCCCTCGCGTACAACAGCGCCCTTTCCGAGCTCAAACTTGGTTTCCTCCGTGTAAAGGTCGGGATAGACGTCGCGAGATAGGCGGAGATAAACGGGTCCCTGATGTTCAACGGCAAATTCCGTTGCCCAGCGCGTGCTTTTTTCGTCCGAGGGAACAACCACGACCATATTAGGCAGGCTGCGCATCACGGCGATATCCTCAGTTGCGTGGTGCGTCGCGCCGTCAAAGGCGTCCGACATTCCGCAGTATGCTCCGCCGAGCTTGACGTTCAGATTGCCGTAGCATATCTGGGCGCGTGTCGCAATCAGTCCGAGTGTTGTAAGAAAAACCGTAAAGGTATTTACAAACGGTATTTTTCCTGTAGTTGATAGTCCCGCTGCAGTCGCAACCATGTTGCTCTCCGCGATGCCCATGTTAAAGAATCGGTCGGGATGAGCTTTCCCGAAGACACCGCTCTTGGTCGAACCCGAAAGGTCGGCGTCGAGCACTACGATGTTTTTGTTCTTTTCGCCGAGCTCGGCGAGAACCGAGCCGTAAACTTCTCTTATTGCCTTTGCCATCAGTTTTCACCTCCGAGTTCTGCTATCGCTTTAGCAAGGTCGTCATCCGAAAGCGGCTTGCCGTGCCATGCCGCCTTGCCCTCCATGAAGGAGACTCCCTTGCCCTTGACTGTGCTTGCGATAATAACAGTAGGTCCGTCGTCAATCTTCGCGGCCGCATCGAGAGCTGCGCTGAGCTCTCTGAGGTCATGTCCGTTGCACTCGATAACGCTCCAGCCGAAGCTGTGCCACTTTGCAGAAAGGTCGCGCAGCGGCATAATTTCTTCGGTGGTACCGTCGAGCTGAACCTTGTTATAGTCGATTATGGCTGTGAGATTGCTGAGCTTGAATTTCGGTGCGGATGCCGCCGCCTCCCAGATTGTCCCTTCATCCTGCTCGCCGTCGCCCATTATGACATAAACTCTGGCGGGGCTGTTGTTAAGGCGAAGCCCGAGGGCCATGCCCTGAGCCGCCGATAGGCCCAGTCCGAGCGGTCCGGCAGGCATTTCGACGCCGGGGGTATGCATGGAAGGATGTCCCTGCAGGACGCTGTCGATACGGCGCAGGGTTGCCATTGAATCCTTTGGCAAAAATCCCTTTTCAATGAGGTTTCTGTACAGCATCGGCGCCGCGTGACCTTTTGAAAGCACCAGACGGTCACGGTCCGGATCTTGCGGCTTTGATGCGTCAATGTTCATGCGCTCCTGATACAGCAGCGTAATAATTTCGCATACCGAAAGACTTCCGCCCGGGTGTCCGGACTGAATTCCGTGTATTGCTTTGAGTACGTCAATGCGGAATACTCTGCACAGCTCGTTAAGCTCCGCAACCCTCGCTTTTGATAATGGCATGATTTCTACCTCCGATTACTGGTTTACTGTATTCTGCGGATGTCCGCCGATAAAGGAACGGACATTTTCAGTTGCTGTTTCTATGAGTCTGCGCCTGCTCTCAATGGGAGCCCATGCAAGATGCGGCGTTATTACGCAGTTCGGCGCTCCGAAAAGCGGGCTGCCGTCTGTCGGCGGTTCCTTGGATAGAGTATCCGCCGCGAAACCGCCCAGTTTACCGCTTATGAGCGCTTCCAAAACGTCCTGCTCGTTAACAAGTCCGCCTCTGGCGGTATTTACTATTATAGCGCCGTCGCGCATTTTCGCAATCGTTTCTTTTCGGATAAGCTTCTCGTTTTCCTGCGTCAGCGGACAATGCAGGCTGATTACATCCGATTGCCGCAGAATGTCTTCAATTTCGGCCATTGCAACGCCTTCGACCCCCGACTCGTTTCTTGGGTGAGCGGCGCAGGCAAGAACCTTCATTCCGAAGCAGACCGCGACCTGAGCCACGGCTTTTCCGATTTGTCCGTAGCCTATTATGCCCATCGTTTTTCCCGAAAGCTCTGTGAGCGGAGTTTCCCAGTAGCTGAAGTCTCGGCATTTATTCCATTTTCCCGACATCACGCCGGCGCTGTGCTGCCCCGTATGCATGCAAAGCTCCAGAAGCAGGGCAAAGGTGTGCTGAACGACAGAGGGCGTACTGTAGGCCGGAATGTTGCTGAGCGCAATTCCCCGCTCGGACGCCGCTTTGACGTCGATGTTGTTGTATCCCGTCGCAAGCTCGCAGATGTATTTCAGGTTCCTGCATTCGTCCATAAGCGCGGATGTAAACTCTATCTTTCCGGCGAGGACTATGTCAGCGTCGCGTATCCGCTCCGGAGCAAGCTCCTTGGGAGTATGGTCGTAAATCGTTAAATCACCCAGTTCGGCAAGATTTTCCCACGAAATATCACCCGGGTTTATTACATAGCTTTCCAAAATTACAATCTTCAACAAACCACTCCCAGTTACGATTCTAATGTCAAAAATGTGCTATTACTAAAATATAACAAGCTGCTTGCTGCGTCAAGCCGTATATGGAATTTAATATTTCTTTGAAAATGAATACTTGATACAAATATAAAAGCATGATACAATGTTCTGGCACAATTTAGAGTCACCTGAAGTTGGTTCTGTGTCATTATCATACATTTTGTAATTATTTCATAACGCCTTCAGTCGCTTTACCTTCATTTCTTTATTTTGTCCCACGAAAGGAACGGTTTTCCCACATGCAGAAGGAAGAAATTTTTGAAAACTGGAACGTACTGCATAAAAATGCTGACGGCAGCAGCTTTCCCAGCGCTGTCATTCAGAATTCCTGGAAGCGCAGCGACAATCGCAACATCGATTTTAACAGGGCTTTGCCAAAGGAGCTCACGCAGAGCGAACTCGAGAGGACCAAAAAGACATACAAACGTCTTATGATATGCTCCGACTGGGTACTTAATCATTTTATTGCGAACAACACTGAGGCGGATTTGCGTCTGCTTCTGTTCAGCAAGGACGGCGTTTTGCTCAGAATATATGGAGCGCCCGCAGAAAATGACTGGCTCGGGCAGGCCGGAATTAAAAGCGGTGCAAAGTGGTCGGAAGAGAGCATCGGCACAAACCCTTTCACCATCGGCATTCAGGGAAGGAAAGCCGTTGAACTGCACGCGCATTATAACTACTCGCGCTTTCTTATTGACGGCTCTTATTACTTTGCGCCTATCTGCATTTCCGAAAACGAGATAAACGGGAGCATTGTCATTGCTGTTCCGCAGGAAAAACGCGACCAGTATCTGCTTTCGATTGCCATTAACATAGCCAGAACCATTGAGCTTGACGTTTTCCTTTTCCAGAGCATCGATATGTTCACATCCAGCGATGAGGAGTCCGGCTCTATCTTCCTGCGGCAGAACAAGGGCCGCAACGAAGTCGTTATCATAAACGATCAGGTTTTCAAGATATTAGGTATAAAAAAGCCCGACACCTATCACCTTACGCTTGAGGAAATCGTTCTGCCCCTGCCCGACAACAGGGAGTTCTGGAGCATACTCGAGTCCAGAAAGCTTGTCAGCGAAAAGGTTATGCCCCTTTCCGTAAGCAGCGGCAGAGTCTATGTCAACATGAGCACCGCAACCTATAAGCAGAACAAGTTCCATCCGGACGGCATCACCATATCGTTTTCCACAAACAGCCGTGCGAACAAGATGACCTCAAAATTCACCGACAACAACGCGCGCTATACCTTCAGCGACATTATCGGCGAAAACGAGCTTATGCTTGAGACTGTCAAACGCAGCCAGATTGCCGCTCTTTCGGACAGCAACATTCTTATCCAGGGCGAGAGCGGCGTCGGCAAGGACGTTTTTGCGCAAGCCATTCACAACTCCAGCAAGCGCAGTCACAAACCCTTTGTAGCCATAAACTGCGCGGCTTTTTCCAAGGAGCTCATCGCCAGCGAGCTTTTCGGCTATGAAAGCGGCGCTTTCACCGGCGCAAAAAGAGAAGGCTCAATCGGAAAGTTCGAGCTTGCGAATCACGGCACCCTGTTCCTCGACGAAATCGGCGATATGCCGATGGAGGTGCAGTCCGTCCTTCTCCGCGTGCTTGAGGAGAAGACCTTCCGCAAGGTCGGCGGCAACGACCTTATCGAAGTCGACGTCCGCATAATAGCGGCTTCAAACAAGAACCTCAAAGAGCTCATCGAAAGAAAGCTCTTCCGCGAGGATTTGTTCTACCGTCTGAGCATCATCAGAATAAACATTCCCCCGCTCAAGAACCGGGGTGCGGACGTCTACCTTTTCGCTGAGTACTTCATCAAGAAGCTCTGTACGCGTATGGGCAAGCCCGACATCCGTCTTTCAAAGAGCGCGCTGGAGTTTCTTGGCAGATACTCATGGCCGGGCAACATCCGCGAGCTTCAGAACCTTCTGGAGGGCATCATAAGCACCCATGAGGAAACCCTGATTGGCGAGAAGGAGATACACAACTATCTCGGCGACTATTTCCTTGAAACTCTGCCTGAAGAAAAGCCGGCCG
>Ga0074193_1003011_pt1 | contig 13452 bp, 15 predicted proteins | sample EPASupsiteHSE605_FD_64523 | JGI IMG/M metagenome (GOLD analysis project Ga0074193, IMG submission 64523) | Bioremediated contaminated groundwater from EPA Superfund site, New Mexico - Sample HSE6-05 | ecosystem: Environmental > Aquatic > Deep subsurface > Groundwater > Contaminated ... | reverse complement strand
CCTGTAGTAGCAATGCCTCATTTGCCAGAAAACGTACGTCCCATCAGTGAGGTGCCTGAGATTAAAATTGATCAGGTAGTTATTGGCTCCTGTACCAATGGTCGTATTGAAGATTTGGCTCAGGCGGCAGCTATCTTGGCAGATCGCACTGTTCATGAAGATATTCGCCTTATTATTATTCCTGGCAGTCAAGCTGTTTATCTTGAAGCCATGAAACTAGGCTATATTGAAACTTTTATTAAAGCTGGCGGTGTTGTGAGTACGCCAACCTGTGGTCCGTGTTTAGGCGGCTATATGGGCATACTGGCTGCCGGAGAGCGGGCAGTAGCAACCACCAATCGAAACTTCCGCGGTCGTATGGGCCATGTGGATAGTGAAGTTTATTTATCAGGTCCAGCAGTGGCTGCTGCCAGCGCTGTGACTGGGCGTATTAGTGCACCATGGGAGGTAGTGAAATGATACTTCAAGGCAAAGTGTGGCGTTACGGCGATAATGTAGATACAGATGTAATTATTCCAGCTCGGTATTTGAATACAGCAGATCCTAAAGAATTAGCCTTGCATTGTATGGAAGACATTGATACCACTTTTGCAGCCAATGTAGCAGTTGGTGATATTGTGGTGGCTGACAAGAATTTTGGCTGTGGGTCTTCTCGTGAACATGCGCCAGTAGCTCTCAAAGCCAGCGGTATTACATGTGTTGTGGCTGGCAGTTTTGCTCGCATTTTTTATCGCAATGCCATTAACATCGGATTGCCTCTTGTGGAACTCGGTGAGGATGTTAAAAAAATTAAAGCAGGTCATGTTATTACCATTGATTTAGCCCAAGGAATCTTGAAAAATACCTCTACAGGAGAAGTATTTAAAGTAGAACCTCTGCCAGGATTTATCCGTGAAATTGCCCAGGTTGGTGGCTTAATTAATTACGTCAAAGGGGAAAAAGCATGAGAAAAAAACATATTGTAGTCATTCCTGGTGATGGCATCGGCGAAGAAATCACAGCAGCTGCTGTACGGATATTAGATAAGGTTTCCAAAAAGAACGGCTTAACCTTAACCTATGAAAAACATCTGGCAGGTGGCGCTTCTATCGATGAGTATGGCGTTCCCCTAACAGATACCACTATTCAAGCTGCAAAGAACGCTGATGCCGTATTACTGGGTGCTGTAGGCGGTCCTAAATGGGATAATGTAGCGCCGGGAATTAGGGCGGAAAAGGCCATTTTAGGTCTGCGCAAAGAACTTGGTTTATATGCAAATCTGCGGCCGGTAAGAGTTTCGCCAGCCTTAGTGGAATTTTCGCCATTGAAAGCAGAAGCTATTTCAGGCATTGATATTTTGCTTGTACGGGAATTAAGCAGTGGTATTTATTATGGCGAAAAATGTGAGTCAAGAGTGATTAATGGCATTGAGCAAGCTTCCGATGTTGAAATATACACTGTGCCTGAAGTCAATCGTATTATGCATTTAGCATTTCAAGCAGCGAAACTCAGGAACAAACAAGTGGTATCTGTAGATAAAGCCAATGTTCTTGCCACCTCTAGATTGTGGCGCCGGACAGCAAATCAAGTAGCCAGTGAGTATGCTGATATTGCCTTAAGTCATATGTATGTTGATAACTGTGCGATGCAGCTGGTGCTAGCACCCAAAACCTTTGATGTCATTGTAACCAATAATTTATTTGGTGATATTTTAAGTGATGAAGCAGCAGTATTAACAGGCTCCATTGGCATGCTGCCATCAGCAAGTCTTGGTAATGGTACTGGGCTGTATGAACCTATTCATGGTTCGGCGCCTGATATTGCGGGCCTGGGGCTAGCCAATCCAATTGGTACCATTTTATCGGCAGCGATGCTCCTTAGACATTCCTTGGGAGAAAATACTGCTGCTGCCCAAATTGAACAAGCAGTAGACAAAGTCCTTGCAGCAGGTTATCGTACAGCCGATTTATATAGACCAGGTTCGACTAAAGTGACTACTGATGAAATGGCTGGGCTCATCGAAGCACAATTAAGTTAACATTATACGGTCAGGGGAGATGTTTACTATGAAAATATCTGGTGCAAAGGCCATTGTAGAATGTTTACTGGAACAGGGTGTAGATACTGTATTTGGTTATCCAGGTGGGCGTATTCTACCCTTATATGATGCCTTATATGATGGGGCTATCCGCCATATTAGAACATCCCATGAGCAGGGGGCTGTTCATGCCGCTGATGGCTATGCTCGTGCCAGTGGGCGAGTTGGGGTCTGTATTGCGACAAGCGGACCGGGAGCCACTAATTTGGTGACAGGGCTGGCCACTGCCTACTTGGATTCCGTACCCTTAGTGGCCATTACCGGCCAGGTTTCTACAAATCTAATTGGTGCCGATGCTTTTCAAGAAGTTGATATTACGGGTATAACCATGCCGGTGACGAAACATAATTTTCTCGTTAAAGATGCGGCGGCCTTGCCAGAGATTGTTCGCCTTGCCTTTAAAATTGCTGCCTCAGGCAGGCCTGGACCAGTGCTGATCGATATACCAAGTGATATCCAGTCCACTATGATTGAATTCTGTCCTGAGGATAAAAGTCTTTCGCCTATTGTCCAGCCTGAGCTGTCAGAAAAGGGCAGTGCCTTGCTTGACAAGGCCACTGCTGCTATTAGTGCAGCCCAGAGGCCGGTAATGATTGTTGGCGGCGGCGCTATTTCGGCGGGCGTATATGAGCAAGTCATTGCTTTGGCTGAGAAAATGTGTGTACCTGTTGTCAGCACATTGATGGGGTTAGGGGTTTTCCCCTCTGATCATCCTCAATTTTTAGGTTTTACAGGGATGCATGGCAGTAAAGTGGCCAATCATGCTGTCCATGGCGCTGATGTCATTATTGCAATTGCTAGCCGCTTTAGTGATCGCGTGACAAGTAACAAATCTAAATATGCTGAAAACAAAATGCTCATTCATATTGATGTGGATCCTGCTGAACTTGATAAAAACATTGCCACCCATATTGGATTGGCTGGTCCTTTGCAGCAGCTCTTACCAATACTGTGTAAACGCGTTCAATGTGAAAAGCGGGAACAATGGTGGACAGTTATCAAGGGTTGGCAGGAAAAATTCAAGGTACATCATAGCACTGAATTATTATCACCTCAGTGGATGCTGCAGCAGGTCTCGGCAGCTACAGCAGGTAAACCTGTTATTTTTGCTACCGACGTGGGACAGCATCAAATGTGGGCGGCTCAGTGTTTGCACCTTAATGCACCTCGGTCTTGGATTACCTCTGGTGGTTTAGGCACCATGGGCTTTGGCTTGCCGGCAGCCATTGGTGCACAGGTAGCTGAGCCTGACAAACGGACGATTTGTCTTGTTGGTGATGGCGGAATTAAAATGACTGGCTGTGAATTATTCACAGTAGCTAGTGAAAATTTGCCCCTCATTACAATTATTGTTGATAACAGCTGCCTAGGTATGGTGCGTCAGTTACAACAGCTATTTTATAAACAGCGGTATTCGGCTTCATTAGCACCTGTAAAGATGGACTTTGTCTGTTTTGCCAAAGCTTTTGGCATTGATGGTTCTTTGGCGACAAATCAACAAGAATTTAAGCAGGCGTTGACAACTGCTCTCGCCAGTGACAAAGCCCACGTCATTGTGGTTAAAATCCCTGTTGAGGATTTGGTGGTGCCCATGCTGGCGCCGAATTCATCTTTGGATACGCATATGGATATTTAAAATAATAAGAAAAGACTTGGCTTCGACCAAGTCCTCAGACGCAGGTAGAAGCCTTAGTCGTTCTTACTTGGAACCTTAGAAAGGGTTATACTTTCTGATTCCGTAAAGAAAGGCCTGACAAAATGTCAGGCCTTTCTTTATTATTATTGGAAAGTATTATTAGAAATTAACTTGCAGTGATGCTTTTAACAAAACGCTCAATTCGTATCAGGGCTTCTTTAATATTGGCTGTTGATGTGGCGTAAGAGCAGCGGACAAAACCTTCGCCGCTGTCGCCAAAGGCATCTCCAGGCACTAAGGCCACTTTTTCAGCATAGAGTAATTGCTCGGCAAATTGCAGTGAAGTGAGCCCCGTTTTTTTGATGGATGGGAATAAATAAAAGGCGCCCTTGGGCTCAAAGCATTCTAGGCCCATTTTGCGAAACCCGTGTAAAATAAGGCGGCGGCGCTGATTGTATTCATTTGTCATTTGCTGCATGTTTTTTTCGCCTCGTTTCAGCGCTTCAATCGCTGCCACTTGTCCCATAATAGGGGCAGATAACATGGTATACTGATGAATTTTCGTCATTGCTGCAATAAAATCAGGATTGGCGGCGGCATAGCCAATACGCCAGCCTGTCATCGCATATGCTTTTGAAAAGCCATTCAGTAAAATGGTGCGGTCCATCATATCAGGTAAGCTGGAAAAACAGGTGTGTGTACCGTCATAGGTTAGTTTGGCATATATTTCATCAGAAATAACAATCAGATCGTGTTTGATGGCAAAGCGAGCAATTTCAGCTAAATCCTGTCGGCTCATCACAGCGCCAGTTGGATTATTGGGATAACCGATGAGTAATACTTTGGTGCGAGGGGTAACAAACTGCTCTAACTCTGCTGCGGTAATCCGAAATTCATTTTCTATCTTTGTTGGCACTGTCACAGCGACGCCGCCCGCTAGTGTGACGCAGGACTTATAGGATACATAGCAAGGTTCAGGGATGAGAACTTCATCCCCAGGGCTGAGTAGAGCACGCATCGCCAAATCAAGTCCCTCGCTGACCCCTACAGTAACTAAAAGTTCTGTACGAGGGGCATAGGTAACCTGATAATCATTGTAGAGAGATTTAGCAATTTCTTCTCTAAGCTCTAAGAGGCCGGCATTGGAAGTATAAGAAGTTTGTCCGCGGTTCAGCCCGTAGATGCAGCTTTCGCGGATGTGCCAAGGAGTAACAAAATCAGGTTCGCCCACACCTAGGGAAATAACCCCTTTCATTTCTGCAGCAATGTCAAAAAAACGCCTGATACCTGAAGGAGGAATTGATTTCACAGTTGGCGATATGCGGTCAGCCCAATTCATGGTGAGACCACCAGCCTGTGCTCTTCTTCTTCTTGATCATTAATAATAACCCCGGCATACTTATACTTTTTAAGCATAAAGTTGGTAGTGGTGCTGACAACGCCTTCAATGGTGGATAATTTAGTAGAAACGAAATCGGCGACTTCTCTTAAATTTGTTCCTTCAACAGCGACAGAAAGATCATAGGAACCTGACATGAGATAAACACTTCGTACTTCCGGATAACGATAAATGCGTTCCGCAATGGAATCGAAGCCCACTTCCCGTTCTGGGGTAACTTTTACTTCAATTACAGCAGTGACTTTATCGACACCAGCTTTTTCCCAATCAATAATTGTTTGATAGGTAACAATTATTTGCTCTCTTTGGAATTTTGCGATGAGCTCATTAATCTTCTCTACAGGCATGTTCAGCATAATAGACATTTGTTCTGGTGATTGTGTATAATCTTTTTCCAAAAGTTCTAATAACTCTTTCATAAAAATGATTCCTCCTGATAAAGTAATGAGATGCTTTATACATTGGTGCTAAGAAAATATAAATTATTGTATTTTTTAGGATATCACATATGCTATAAAAAAGGTATATGTATTTACAATAATAGTGAAATATTTGCAAGGCTAAAAAGAGATTCTTTGCCTCCGCCACCTTCTGCTTTGAAAGATTCTCTAAGATATAGTATAATTGATAGAAGTAGTGTTTTGTAGGTATAAAGGAGAAAATGATGCGGAAAAACTGGGATTTATATTTTATCGATATTGCTTTTCAAGTGGCGAAGCGCAGCACCTGTTTGCGCCGTACTGTTGGAGCAGTCATTGTTAAAGATAAACGCATTAAAGGTACAGGGTATAATGGCAGTCCAGCTGGTTTGCCCCACTGTTTAGATGATGGCTGCGCCATGTTGGAAGGCCACTGTATCCGCTGTATTCATGCCGAACCTAATGCAATTTTGGAATGTACGCCAGATGAACGTCAAGGGGCTACCTTATATTGTACAGACAGACCCTGCCCCGAATGCCAAAAATTGATTATAACCTCTGGCATTACAAAGGTAGTATATGCTACAGAATATACTTCTCATACCGACTGGTTCGCCTTAGCACCCCATATACAAGTAGTGCATATGCCGCAGGCAAACGATACTCCAGCGTCGATATGATGCTTTGCCTGATGCGCAGCAGTGGAACATTTTTGTAACATTCAAACCAAGTATTTGCCATAAAGAATCAGTTTGACAGGTGTGTTGGCATGCGGTAAAATAAGGTTGTTGTGTAGAAATGAGGTGCTGAATATGCAGACATATATTGTGGCTTTTTCTATTGCTTTAGCGGTTGCTTATTTTATAACACCACGAGTAATGGAATTGGCGATTAAAGTAGGGGCGCTAGATGCGCCTGATGAACGCAAAGTGCATAAAGGAATGATCCCCCGGATGGGTGGATTGGCCATCTATGCGGCTTTTGTTTTAGCGGTGCTAGCAAGTATGCATATCAATCGTGAAATTATGGGCCTGTTAGTAGGCGGCACGGTAATTCTAATTGTTGGTATTATTGATGACTTAAAGCCATTACCGGCCAAAGTTAAACTATTAGGTCAGATTGTAGCAGCGACTGTATTGGTAATGTTTGATATTCGTATTGAGTGGTTAACCAATCCTTTTGGGGATATGTTATATGTAGATTATCTAGCCATACCATTGACGATCCTTTGGGTAGTGAGTCTTACCAACACGGTCAATCTGATTGATGGACTAGATGGTCTAGCAGCAGGGGTGTCGACAATTGCGTCGGTTACTATTTTATTGGTGGCTTTGCAGCAGAATTTCTGGACAGTGGCTATTTTGACAGCTGCCCTGGCTGGTAGTGCCTTAGGCTTTTTGCAGCACAATTTTAATCCAGCTAAGATTTTCATGGGTGATACTGGCAGTATGTTCTTAGGATATATGCTAGCAGCTATCTCTATTCTCGGTGCAGTCAAAAGCGCGGCGACAATTGCCCTTATTGTACCTATTGTGGCGTTAGGGCTGCCGATTTTGGATACTGCTTTTGCTATTATTCGCCGTTATATGAGCGGCCGACCTATTTTTAAGCCAGATAAAGGGCATTTGCATCATCGCTTGTTGGAAATGGGACTTACGCAAAAACAAGCAGTATTGTTGATGTATGTAATGAGTGGTTGTTTGGGGCTGAGTGCTATTGCCTTGACTGAAGTCAATAAATCTTTCGGAATCCTAATTATCATTGTTCTATTAAGTATTGCTTGTATTGGTGCGAGAAAAATAGGGGTGCTCAAGGCTACTAAGTCAATCGAGAGTCATTAATTGTAAGTTGTAGACGGGCATTATGCCCGTCTATTTTTGGCTATAATAAACGCGGCTGCCTCAGCAGTCAGGTGATGTTTTGTTCCAACCTTTATAATCCGCAACTTGAAAGGAAGTAGAGATATGTCGCAGATAAAAGTAATGACAGTATTTGGAACGCGCCCCGAGGCTATCAAAATGGCGCCAGTTGTGTTAGAACTTAATAAATATCCTGAGTATATTCAGCCTATTGTGGCTGTTACTGCCCAACATCGAGAAATGCTTGACCAGGTACTCAACTTATTTAATATTGTACCTAACTATGATTTGGATATTATGTCCCAGGGACAAACATTATTTGATGTTACTTGCCGGGCTATGCAAGGTTTGAATGAAGTGCTCTCTAAGGAAAAACCGGATATTGTATTGGTGCATGGAGATACTACTACTACCTTTGCTGGTGCACTGGCAGCTTTTTATCATCAAGTTACGGTTGGCCATGTGGAGGCTGGACTTAGAACACACAACAAAAATTCTCCTTATCCTGAAGAAATGAACCGCAAATTGACAGGCTCCATTGCGGACCTGCATTTTGCTCCAACCCTCACAGCCGAGGAAAATCTATTAGCAGAAGGGGTAGCAAAAGAAGCAACTTTTGTTACTGGTAATACTGTAATTGATGCCCTGTTAGCCACTGTAAATAAGGATTATAAATTTGCCAATGAAATGTTGGCAAACTTAGACTACATAGGCAAGCGAATCATCTTAGTGACTACCCATCGCCGCGAAAACCTCGGTGAGCCGATGCGGCATGTATACCAAGCGCTTCGCGATATTGTGACAGAGTTTGAAGATGTGGAAATAGTCTTTCCAGTACATCGAAATCCCCTTGTACGGCAGGTTGTTGATAGTGAACTAGGCGGCATAGAACGGGTGCGTCTGATTGATCCCTTGGATTATGAGCCCTTTGCTAATTTACTTGCTCGTTCCTATTTGGTGCTTACTGATTCGGGTGGTGTGCAAGAAGAAGCTCCAGCCCTTGGCAAGCCTGTTTTAGTTTTACGCGACACTACCGAAAGGCCTGAAGCTATTGCCGCAGGCACTGTTAAATTAATTGGTACAGATAAAGATCGTGTCTATCATGAAGCCCGACTGCTGCTTGCTAATAAAAACGAATATGATCAGATGGCCAATGCTTGCAATCCTTATGGTGATGGGCAGGCAGCGCGGCGTATTGTGGAAACAATTCTCTGGAAGTATGGTTTTTCTAAAGCAGAGCCTGACCAGTTCGGAAGCTGTAAACAGTTCCTTAAAAACAATGAAAGCTAATAAAAAATGTTAAGACAATAAAGAATTTGTCGAATAACCGTAGTTGTTAGCAGGACTTTGTTTGAAAGTTGTAGAAGTTATAAGAAAATAATGTATCTTCAGAGCCCTTTGTTTGGAATTGCGGCAGCTATTAAAATGCTGCATTCCAAATAAAGTGATAGAATTTACCTTTTTGGGAATAATAATGTAAAAGAAATTTACGGAATATTTCTGTAATAACAATATTCACACATGAGGCTATGAGGTGTGTATCATGCAGAAAGGGAGTAATGAGTTCTTCAATGGATTAAATACGGCAGGAACAATTAGCTTTCATCTCATATCTCCTGTGATAGTAGGTATCTTATTAGGGAGGTTGGCAGATGGATATTTTAATAGTCAGCCGTGGGCTACGATTGTTGGCATTATCTTCGGTATGGTCACCGGTATGTACATGACATATAAAAAATTAATGGGGGTGAAATAGGAAGTCCAGAACTTTCTATCACACATATGCATGAATATACTAGGGAAATGAAACGCACATTACTGCAAATGATAGCATGGGGTGTTTTTATCTGTGGCAGTGCTTATATTACTGGCCATGGTTGGCGCATATCCGGCTTGGTCATGGGCATTATGGGAAGTATCCTTTATTGTTTATTATTGTGGTATCGGGTACTTAAAAGTACAGACATGCCTGCAGATAAGGCTATTTTTTACATGCGGGCAGGCTGGCTGATGCGGCTGTTTTTTATAGTGTTCATGCTATTTTTATATATAAAAATACCTGCCCTTGATTTTTGGGCAGCTGTAGTGGGTCTATTTACGCTGCAAATCGTTATTGCTGGTAATGCCATTATTTTTGTAGTGAGAAATATTTTGCGGAGTGGATGAAAAGATGGCTGTAGAGGCGCTTGTTTACAGGCGTTTTAGCATACAAGTATAAAAGGAAAGGGGGGAGGGGAATGGAGCACGGTGGCGGGCATGCAATTGGAACGCACAAGTTAGCAGATTTTATGGGTATGACCCTTAATATGGATACTCTGATGATGACTTGGCTTACAATGGCAATTGTCATTTTGCTGGCAGTGCTGGCAACGAGACGTATTGAATTGCGTCCGCGAGGCTGGCAAAATTTCTTGGAAATGGTGTTGGTTGCTTTTCTGGAACAAATAGAAGCAAGCATGGGTGCTAAGGGAAAACAACTGGCACCACTGCTGATCACATTATTTTTATTTATTTTTGTGGGTAATGAAATAGGATTAATACCAGGACTGACATCACCAACAGCTGATCTCAATACTACACTGGGATTGGCCTTAATGATTATACTATTTGTACATGTCTTGGGAGTTAAGAACAAAGGCCTAGGGTATTTCAAACATTTTTTTGAACCATATAAAATTTTTGTTATTATTAACGTTGTTGAGGAATTAGCCAAGCCAATTACCTTATCTTTCCGTTTATTTGGTAATATTATAGCTGGAGAAGTATTATTGATTATTTTGAATCAGCTGGTACCTTATTTTGTACCCACATTATGGTTAGCATTTAGTGTATTTGTTGGCATTGTACAAGCATTCATTTTTACGATGTTATCCATATCCTATCTGTCTAACTCGATACAAAATGAACATCACTAATAGTTAATAAAAAAACATATTTAAGGGAGGATTTTATTGTGGAACAGGCGATTATCATTGCGGCCTCAGCAATTGGGGCCGGGTTAGCGATTGGTTTAGCTGCTATTGGAGCAGGTATTGGTGACGGTGCTGTTACGGCAAAGGCCGTTGAGTCTATAGCTAGACAACCAGAGGCAAAAAGCAGTATTCAGACTCTAATGTTTATCTCTGTTGGTATGATTGAAGCGATTCCTATTATCGCTGCTGTTATTGCCCTTGTGTTGGTTTTTGCTAATCCTTTCTTAAAGTAAGGCTTAGAGAACAGAGGCTGTTTGAAAATGTTTAGTTGCTAGGCGTTTTGAAGCAGACTTGATAAGGCTACTGGCATGAATTGTTACTGCCAGTGTCTCCTTTATATTGTGTAAAGAGGAGGTGCTTCCATTGCTGAAACTAAATTGGACGTTAATAGTCCAAATCATAAATTTCTTACTATTAGTTTTCATCCTTGCCAAGTTTGCATACAGACCGCTCATGAAAATGATGGAAGATCGTCAGCAAAAGATTGCCGACAATATTGACTCAGCAGAACGCATTAGGCGGGAAGCTGAAGAACTTAGACTCGGTTATCAAGAGCAATTGGGGCAGGCGCGTGCTCAGGCTCAGGCTATTGTGGAGAAAGCTGAGAAATTAGCAGAAGAGAATAAAGAAGAAATTATCAAAGCGGCACGAGCCGAAAGTGCCCGTATATTACAGAATGTACAGGCAGAAGTCGCCCGTGAGCGTGCGCTGGCATTGGCTCAGCTTAAAGGTGAAGTAGTTGCTTTGTCCATGGCAGCAGCTGCTAAAATTATTGAGAAGAATATTGATAATGAAATAAATGCCAATTTGGTAACTAGTTTCATTGAAAAACTTGATTCACAAAAAGCCGGTGGTTTATCATGCTAGCCAATCAGTTAGCAACGAAATATGCCCAAGCTATTTATGAATTAGCTGCTGAAAAAAATATGCTGGATCAAGTGGAGGCAGAACTTGCGCTAGTAAAGAGTACCATTGATCAATATAGTGACTTGGAGGTACTTATCTATCATCCAAGGGTTTTGGCCCAAACTAAAAAAGAAACAATGAGTAAGATTTTTAGCAGTGATGTTGCAAGTATTGTTTTAAAGTTTCTAATGCTACTGATTGATAAACGGCGGGAAAGCCTTTTGCCAGCAATCATTCTTGAATATACAAAATTAGCGAATGAGGCTCGCAATATTGTGGAGGCTGAGGTGACGACAGCTGTACCTCTGGGTAATGATCAGCAAATTGCTCTTATTAATAAACTTAGTTTGGTTACAGGCAAAAAAATCATTTTAAAAACTCAGATCGACAAAACCATTCTTGGCGGCGTTATTGTTCAAATTGGCGATAAATTAATTGATGGCAGCATTGCTCGCCAGCTGCAAACATTAAAAAGTGCCCTCTTAAATACTGAAGTGACGGGAATTGAGGTGACGGACTGTATATGAAAATGAGACCAGAAGAAATAACGGCTATCATTAAACAACAAATTGAAAATTATCAAGTAGATCTTAATGTGGATGACGTGGGTACTGTTATTGAGGTGGGCGACGGAATTGCTCGTATTCACGGTTTGGAAAAAGCGATGGCAGGGGAATTATTAGAGTTTCCCCATGAGATATTTGGTATGGTACTAAATTTGGAAGCCGATAATGTAGGAGCAGTACTGCTTGGCGGGGAAACTGTCATTAAGGAAGGCGATACAGTACGTCGTACTGGCCGTATTATGCAAGTGCCTGTTGGCGAGGTCATGGTTGGCCGCGTTGTCAATGCCTTAGGACAACCTATCGATGGTAAAGGACCGATCAACTCCACAGAATTTCGCCCTGTCGAATATCCTGCACCAGGTATTGCGGACCGTCAGTCGGTTCATGAACCAATGCAAACAGGCCTTAAGGCCATTGACTCTATGGTGCCAATCGGCCGCGGACAGCGTGAGCTGATCATCGGAGATCGTGGTACAGGTAAAACTGCCATTGCCGTTGATACTATTTTAAATCAAAAAGGTCAAGGCGTAATTTGTGTATATGTAGCCATTGGGCAAAAAGCATCTACTGTAGCTCGTGTTGTACATACTCTAGAAGAAAATGGCGCAATGGAATATACGATTGTTGTTGTAGCAGCAGCCTCAGATAGTGCACCCCTGCAATATTTGGCGCCCTATGCTGGGGTAACGATGGCTGAATATTTTATGTATAAAGGCGGACATGTATTGTGTGTATATGATGATTTATCCAAACATGCAGTAGCCTATCGTGCTATGTCCTTACTCCTGCGCCGTCCTCCAGGCAGAGAAGCATATCCAGGCGATGTATTCTATTTGCATTCTCGTCTGCTGGAGCGAGCTGCTAAATTATCAAAAGAACTTGGCAGCGGCTCGATAACAGCACTGCCGATTATTGAGACATTAGCAGGCGATGTATCGGCCTATATTCCGACAAACGTTATATCTATTACAGATGGTCAGATTTTCTTAGAAAGTGAAATGTTTTATTCCGGTATTCGTCCAGCCATCAATGCAGGGCTTTCCGTATCGCGGGTCGGCGGTTCAGCTCAGATTAAAGCAATGAAACAGGTTGCTGGGCGCTTACGTTTGGACTTGGCTCAGTACCGGGAATTGGCAGCTTTTGCTCAATTTGGTTCTGATCTAGACAAAGCAACAAAGGCCTCTCTTGATCGCGGACAGCGCACGGTGGAAGTATTAAAACAGGCTCAGTACTCGCCGATGGTTGTTGAAGAGCAAGTTATTGTAATATATACAGCAATTAATGGTTTTCTTGATGATGTTTTGCTTGCCGATGTGGAAAAATTCGAAAGTGACTTTATCAAATTCTTGCGGGCCAATCATGCTGAAATTGGCAAAGACATCAGAGAAAAGAAAGTTCTTAGTACAGAGACTGAGAATGCGCTAAAGACGGCTATCAAAGAGTTTAAAGATACATTTATTACATCTGACAAAACAGCGAGGTGATATAAATGGCTAATGCACAGGATATACGTCGTCGTATAAAAAGCGTAAAAAGTATTGAGCAAATCACCAAAGCGATGAAAATGGTAGCGGCTGCCCGGCTGCGTAAGGCCCAGGAAAAGGCTGCTGCCAGTCAG
>Ga0074193_1003010_pt1 | contig 13453 bp, 11 predicted proteins | sample EPASupsiteHSE605_FD_64523 | JGI IMG/M metagenome (GOLD analysis project Ga0074193, IMG submission 64523) | Bioremediated contaminated groundwater from EPA Superfund site, New Mexico - Sample HSE6-05 | ecosystem: Environmental > Aquatic > Deep subsurface > Groundwater > Contaminated ... | reverse complement strand
CTCGCTATGAGCGTAATCCGATGCGGATTTTGGATTGCAAAAATGAGGGGTGTGGACAAGTGACAATCGGTGCGCCTACTGTGGCCGACTGTCTATGCGGTGAATGTGAGGCGCATTTTGCGGGTCTCAAAACGCTGCTGGATACTGTAGGCATGACCTATACGGTTAATCCCCGTCTGGTCCGGGGCCTTGATTACTATACGAAAACCGCTTTTGAGATTCAATATCCACCCCTGGGAGCCCAAAGTGCCGTATGCGGTGGGGGAAGGTATGATGGATTAATTGAGCAATGCGGTGGAGAGCCGACCCCGGGGATCGGTTTCGGCTTAGGTATTGAACGCGTACTGCTGGCATTGGAAAAGCAGCAGTTATGCAGTCAGATTGTAAAACCGGTTGATGTCTATGTAGCCGCTATGGGTGACACTGCTAGGATTGCATGTTTTGGCCTGCTGTTGAAGTTAAGATCTGCCGGATTAGCAGTCGAGATGGATTACACGGGCCGTAGCTTAAAGGCACAAATGAAATATGCAGCGAAATTGCCTGCCCGGTTTACGGCCATTGTGGGGGATGATGAAATAGCCGAAGGCGTTGTGACACTACGCGATATGGGGACAGGGCAACAGGGAAAAACAGCTATGAATTGTTTAGCAGAAATGATATGTGGGAGACAGGAGGACAAACAGTAGTGGAAACATTGCAAGGATGGAAGCGGTCCCACGCTTGTGGCATATTGGGACTTGGTCAAGTTGAACAAGAAGTAGTATTAACAGGATGGGTGTCCCGACGCAGGGATCACGGAGGGCTAATCTTTGTAGATTTACGGGATCGTTCCGGGATCATACAGGTTGTCTTTACGCCGGATATGGCAGATAACGCTTTTGCTAAAGCAGAAACGTTGCGCGGTGAATATGTGATTGCCATTAAAGGCAAAGTGTTGTCTCGTCCGGCGGGTACAGTAAATCAAAATATACCGACCGGCGAAGTAGAAGTGTACTGTTCTGAATTGCGTATGCTTAACAGTGCCAAAACGCCGCCTTTTTATATCACCGATGATCTGGATGTCGATGAAAGTATCCGGTTGAAATACCGGTATCTTGATTTACGGCGTCCGGAAATGCAACGCAATATGAGGTTAAGACACCGTGTTACCAAAGCAATGCGCGATTTCTTTGATGGTCACGATTTTGTGGAAATAGAGACGCCGATGTTAACGAAGAGTACGCCGGAGGGAGCTCGGGACTATCTCGTACCAAGCCGCGTAAATCCCGGTAAATTCTACGCTTTGCCCCAGTCCCCGCAGATTTTCAAACAACTATTGATGGTGGCAGGTATGGAGCGCTATTTCCAAATTGTACGCTGTTTCCGCGATGAAGACCTGCGGGCAGACCGGCAGCCGGAGTTTACGCAGCTAGATGTTGAAATGTCCTTTATTGATCGTGAAGAGATTATGAATATGATGGAAGAAATGACCGCTCACATTTTTAAAGCGGCTATGGATATTGAAGTATCCCGTCCTTTCCCGCAGCTTTCATATGACGAAGCGATGGGCAGGTATGGCTCTGACAAACCGGATACCCGTTTTGGCATGGAACTGGTGGATGTTTCCGATGTGCTAAGTGGGTCGGAATTCAAGGTTTTTCAAAACGTGATCGCGGCTGGCGGCCAAGTAAAGGGGATTAATGCCAAAGGCTGTGGCAGTTTCCCACGCCGGGAGATCGACGGACTGGTAGAATATGTTACAACTTACGGAGCCAAAGGCTTGGCCTGGGTTCAGGTTTCGGCCGACGGCGTTAAATCGCCGATTGCCAAATTTTTATCCGCGACGGAAATGTCGGGCTTGCTGGAACGTTTAGAAGCGGTCGAGGGTGATCTCGTGCTGCTAGTCGCGGATACGCCAAAGGTGGTTGCTGCGGCATTAGGGGCTTTGCGGCTTGAACTGGCACGGCGGCTCGAACTGATTGATCCGAATACCTATAACTTCTTGTGGGTTATTGATTTTCCCATGTTTGAATATAACGAGGAAGAAAAACGCTGTATAGCCATGCATCATCCCTTCACTTCCCCTACAGACGAAGATATTCCGTTACTTGATATTGATCCCACGCAGGTGAAAGCCAAGGCGTACGATATGGTGCTAAACGGAACCGAAATCGGCGGTGGGAGTATTAGGATCTATAGCCGGGAACTGCAGGAGAAAATATTTTCCATTCTCGGTTTCTCGCAGGAAGAAGCCTGGGAGCAGTTTGGCTTCCTGATGGAGGCCTTCGAATATGGAACTCCTCCCCATGGCGGCATTGCTTTTGGTCTAGATCGTTTGGTAATGCTGATGGCTAAGCGTAATTCCATCCGCGACGTAATTGCTTTCCCTAAAACCCAGAGTGCAACCGATGTGATGAGCCAAGCTCCTTCAGAGGTTGCTGGAAAACAACTGCGTGAGTTGCATATTAAATCCGAGGTTGTCATTAAAAAATAGAATTTGGACAAAGGTAGCGAGTTTAGGGGAGGTTCCAATGTTAAACAGATTTACGCGGACGGAGTTGTTAATTGGCGAAGAAGGTTTGGCGAAGCTGTCCGAGAGTATCGTTGCTGTTTTCGGCGTTGGCGGGGTCGGATCCTATGCTGCTGAGGCTTTGGCCCGGGTGGGGGTAGGGCATCTTGTGCTTGTTGATTATGATGATGTGTGCTTAACTAATATCAATCGTCAGCTCCACGCTCTGGAACAAAGCGTCGGGCAGCCGAAAGTGGCGCTGATGCGTGAACGGATCCTAAGTATCAACCCCGCTTGCCGGGTCGATGCTTTGCAGGAATGCTACACTGCTGAAAAGCGAGACGCTTTAATCAGAGCAAACTATACCTATATTGTGGACGCGATTGACATGATTTCCGCGAAGGTGGATTTAATTAACACAGCCTTACTGCGCCATATTCCGATCATCTCCAGTATGGGGGCAGGTAACAAACTGGACCCTACCCGCTTTAAGGTGGCGGATATCTCCAAAACTCATACCGATCCGATGGCCAAGGCGGTACGGAAGCAATTGAAAGAAATTGGTATCACCAAGGGACTTAAAGTCGTCTTTTCCAGTGAACCTCCGCTCACCCCTCGAAAACTGGCTGCCGACTGTAAAACCGACTGTATCTGCACCAATCCCGAGGGACGGGAGATTTGCGCCAAACGCCGACAGATACCGGGCAGTATTTCCTTCGTGCCTTCTGTTGCGGGTTTAATTATGGCCGCTGCTGTGGTGAATGATATACTGGAAACAGGCCGCATGTAGAGACGAAGAAAGTCCGTGCAGGTGGATCTAGACGCTAGATGTTCCTGCACGGACTTATTAAAATTATTGAACACCACGACGCAAAGACGCTAAGGGGATAGTTAATACATTTATTCCCCCATTGCGTCTTTGCGTCGTGGTGTTCATATATTTAATTCAGGTTATTGTTTTTAGAGGGTCAGGGATTTTGTCCCGATCAGAAAATCCCAGAACAATTGCACACAGGTAGGGAGTAATGGTGGGCGGCAAACCGCGTAGAACTGTCGCTCAACTTTAAAGCTGGGAAGTGGGATAACTCTCAGCCTATCGTCTGCCAATTCGCGCTGGACGGCCCACCGGGAAATAAAGCCGATACCAACTTTATGCAGGACAGCGGATTTAAGTGATTCGCTACCGCCTACTTCCAGTATCGTCGAGTGTGGTTCTGAGGTGATGCCATGCTCAGCCAGGGTTTCAAAAAAACTGCTGCGGGTACCGGAAGTCGCTGCGCGGATCACAAAGGGCAAGTTGAAAATATCGGCGGTTTGCGGATCGGGGGGTAAAGATGCAGCGATATCCGGATGGGCGATCAGAACTAACTCGTCGATCCATAGGGGATGACTAAACATGCTGCTATCTGGCTTGCTGCCAACAATCGCAATGGGAAATAACCCTTCCCGGAAAGATTCTAAAATAGTCCCGCTGTCGCCTGTTTTTAAAGAAAGTTTAATGTCGGGATGCTGTCCAAGATAATCTGCTAATAAGGCAGGTAAAATATATTCGGCGGGAATCGTACTGGCACCAATTGTAATATGACCAGCGTTGCCTGCGACCATGGCGCTAATTTGGTTTTGGGTTTCACGGATTACATCATGAATTTTATAGGTGTTCTGATATAAAGTTTCGCCATAGGTCGTGAGCAGTACCCCTTTGGTGGTACGGGTAAAAAGCTGACAATTAAAATCTTTTTCCAAATTATCAATATGAAAGGATATTGTTGGTTGGGTAAGACGTAACTTTTTGGCAGCCGCGGAAAAACTGCCTTCTTCAACAACCGCTAGAAAAACAGGTAGAGATTGTAAGTAGGACAAAGTATATCACCTCGCCAATATTTTCGACATATGCGGGGAAACTCCTGTAATACCCTTCAATTTCAGCTGATACATTTAAGCGGAAGGCTATATATAATAGATTTATTTAAAAATGCGATTACTTTTAAGCTGGAAACTATAAAAAGATGCCTGATAAGGCACCTTTTTGGAATAGATACTAGCAGCCATTACAATCGGTACAGTTTTGGTCGCCGGCCATAAAACCAGCTGCTCTAATATTACCGGTCTTGCTTTTAGTTTGGTCAAGTACGTTCATTGTGCCGGTATGAGATAGATAAACAGTATGGCCCTTTTCAGAATCAGTAAACACGTACAAGGCAACCTCGCTGTCCGGCACAGTAACTACACGCTCAAAAATTAACAATAATCTCCCTCCCATGCTCCCATAACCTAAATAAGTCTTGTATGCCTAAATGGGCATATGATCAATTAAAGTATATCCTGTTTTAAATTAATAATTCAAGTATGTATGGGAATATATCTAATTCGTATGACTCCCACTTCTATAAGTGGGAGCGTTCCCTCGTCGCTTCAGGTGGAATAGAGTCTCCATCTGAAGTCTCGATGTTCAGCTATAGCTGGACAAGTTCACTCAATTTTTATTCAGACTTGACGATAGGAAGAGGCAATGCTATGATACAAAAAATACAGAAAATAGAAAAAATAGAGGAGTTTAGTCAGCATTTAAGAGATATAATGGAATAGGTGAAACTAGGAGTTGGGGTATGGATTTATTTAGTCATGCTAATGAGGCACAGATTAAAAAAGATGCGCCGCTGGCGGAACGGATGCGGCCCCGTAATTTGGACGAATTTACGGGGCAACGGGATATCATTGGTCCGGGGAAGCCCTTGCGGAGAGCTATTGAAGCTGATGTATTATCCTCGGTTATTTTATATGGACCGCCAGGAACAGGTAAAACTACGCTGGCCCGGATTATCGCCGGGGCAACCAAGGGTCACTTTGAACAATTAAACGCCGTCACTGCGGGCGTGGCCGATATCCGGCGTGTGGTTAAGGAAGCAGAAGAATTGCGCAGGATTTATAACCGTAAGACCATTCTGTTTATTGATGAGCTGCACCGTTTTAACAAGTCGCAGCAGGATGCACTGCTTCCTTATGTGGAAAATGGAACAGTTGTTTTAATTGGGGCAACCACCGAAAATCCCTATTATGAGGTTAATTCCCCGTTGTTGTCCCGTTCACGGGTGTTTGCTTTAAAACCACTGTCTGAAGATGATCTGGAGAAGTTGATACGTCGAGCTATCACGGATCAAGACCGTGGTTTTGGTGCTCTGCATCTCGTCGTAAAACCCGATGGATTGCGTTATCTGACCCAAATGGCCAACGGAGATGCCCGGGCTGCCCTAAACGCCCTGGAGGCTGCGGTTGCTGTAGCCGAGCCTGATGATCAGGACGAAATAACGGTGGATGCCCAGACCATCGCTGATGTGCTGCAGCAAAGCCGCCGGAATTATGATCGGGCTGGGGACGAGCATTATCAAACCGCCTCTGCCTTTATTAAAAGTATGCGGGGCTCTGATCCCGATGCAGCACTGCATTGGCTGGCTCGCATGCTGACAGCCGGGGAAGATCTCAAATTTATTGCACGACGCATCGTAATTTGCGCAGCGGAGGACGTAGGTAACGCTGATCCCCAGGCTTTAGTTGTTGCCATGGCTGCAGCCCAGGGCGTCCAGTTTGTTGGTTTGCCCGAAGCCCGCATCATCCTCGCTCAGGCGGTGACCTATATCGCCACTGCGCCCAAAAGCAATGCCGTATATATGGGGATCAATAAGGCTTTAGCTGATACGGAAAAGGAACGCTGGGATCCGGTTCCAGAGCATCTGCATGCTAACAGTCCTAATTATCGCTATCCCCATGACTATCCGGACCGATGGGTCGAACAGCAATACCTACCCAACAATTTAAAAAACAAAAAATACTATGAGCCCACTGAGCAGGGGTATGAGGGTACCATCAGCCTGCGGTTGAACGGGTTAACTGGGAAACAGCATACTAAACATCAAAAAAAATAACTTATAAAAACAGGGCACTAAACGCAGCGAAAATCTGCTGTGTATGCATGTTAAACAAATACAAGTTTAAAGTGCAGAAAAGTAAAACAATTTTGAAAATAAGTCGATTGTAACCTCTGGAATTCCCAAAAAAATCTTGCAAAAAGTCGAAGTGCTGGTACAATTATGGTGAATGAAAATATCCAGATAAAAAGGGGGAATGGGAACGATTAATTAGCAGAATATTGTTTATATGGAGTAAAAAATAACAGAGCTAAAATTTGAATATTTAGGAGAGAATTTATGAAGGCTGATTCAAAATTTACGGTGGAAGAGCAAAAATTCGATCATATGCGAAAGACCATTGGTTTAGTTCTTGGTCCTGCTCTGGGATTGCTTGTTTACTTCATGCCCATCGCCGGATTAAAGGAACAAGCGCACAGCTTGCTCGCAATAGTAGCTTTTGTGGCAACATGGTGGATTACGGAACCGGTTCCCATTCCTGTTACTTCCCTGTTAGGACCTGTTCTTGCCGCGTTATTAGGAATCGTAACCCCGGCCAAGGCGTTTGAACCATTTTCAAATCCTTTGATTTTTCTCTTCATGGGCAGCTTCATGTTGGCCACAGCAATGATGAGTCATGGTTTGGATAAGCGCTTTGCGTATGCGATTTTATCTATGAAGTGGGTGGGGTCAAGTCCAAGTAGGATTTTATTAGCCTTGGGGCTTGTCACGGCGCTTACCTCAGGATGGGTAAGCAATACGGCTACAACCGCAATGATGTTCCCAATCGCCATGGGCTTACTGTTTGCAATCAAGGATATGCATACGGCTGCGGGCAGAGACATCGATCTTAGTAAATATAAATATGCTACAGGACTTATGTTGATGGCAGGTTATGCCTCTTCCGTAGGTGGTGTGCTGACTCCAGTAGGTACCCCGCCTAACCTGATTATGGTTGGCCTGTTGGAACAAATGGGCGGCGTGAAGGTTTCCTTCTTTCAATGGATGATTTGGGGTTCAATAGCGATGGTTGCGTACTTTGTCATTGTCTACATCGTTCTCAAAAAGATGTTTCCTGCCGATGTTGATCATATTGAGGGCGCAGAAGCCCTAATTCGGGAACGCCGGGATAGTCTTGGAGCATGGAAAGCTGGCGAAATAAATGCGGTTATCGCCTTTATTGTAGCTGTAACCCTCTGGGTTTTACCGGGCTTTATGGCTATGATCTATGGAAATGATGCAATTATATTAAAAACATATAATAAGTACTTTTCGGAAGCAGTTGTCGCAATGCTGGCGGGGTTATTGCTGTTTCTGTTGCCCACAAATTGGGCTGAACGTAAGTTTACTTTGACCTGGAATGAGGCGGTCAAAGGTATCGACTGGGGTACGCTAATCCTGTTTGGCGGTGGATTATCTTTAGGAACCATGATGTATTCGACCGGCTTGTCGAAATGGCTGGGCGATCAGATCATTACGAGTACAGGAGCAAATTCCCAGGTCGCGATTGTTACGGTATTTGCCATATTTGCACTGCTCATGTCTGAATTGACGTCCCATACGGCGGCAACCAACATGGTCGGACCACTGGGCATAACGGTAGCCATGGCAGCTGGCCTGAGCCCTGTGCCTGTGGCAGTAGCAATTGCCCTTGCCTCATCGCTTGGGTTTATGCTCCCTGTGTCCACACCTCCTAACGCGATTGTATATGCCAGCGGTTACATTCCCATTACCAAGATGATTAAGTCTGGCTTTATTATCGACGTAATTGGTTTAGCCGTGGTTACGATCCCTCTTGTCATCTATGTCGTCAAATGGGCGGGTTATTAGAGCGTCTATTTACTACAACATCATGTAACGAAAATACTACCAGCGTAATCGACGGAGTGTCCTGTTTATAATTACCCATAAGTAAAGTTTGAGTTTGCCTATAAGCCCCCTATATGCTGGATATCAGCATATAGGGGGCTTATCTGGTGTTATCTCAAGCTTAAGTTATCAATGGAAAATATTGAAAACCACGCATGAGCTAAAGACTAAAAAGGGTACATAAAAGCAGAGGTGGGCAGACAAAATAAAATGCTTAGAAAGTTATAAAAACATTTTGACAAAGGTGCAGACCTTGTGCTAATCTAAAATAAATAAATAAACCCGACCGATTTACTCGGGAATAGCCAGGGGGGTTGGGGCATGAAGTTATCGACCAAAGGCCGTTATGGAGTTACCGCCATGTATGATTTAGCCATGCATTATGGGCAAGGTCCCGTTCCATTAAAGCTTACTGCCGAGAGGCAAAACATATCAGAGCATTATTTGGAGCAGCTTATGGCAGGATTACGAAGGGCCGGTTTTGTGAAAAGTGTCCGCGGGGCGCAAGGTGGCTATGAATTAACGAAGGATCCTGCATTAATTACCGTTGGCGATGTTATTCGGGCTTTAGAAGGACCAATTGCTCCGGTTGATTGTGTAATAGGGGACGAACCGTCCGAATATTGTTACCGGTCCGCAAGTTGTGTGACCTACAGTATCTGGGCAAAAATTCGTGATAGCATCACTAGCGTCGTAGATTCAATTACGCTCGCAGACATGTGTAAGGATGAAGCAAATCGGAATTAATAAGAGGAGGATTTTACAATGGAACGTATTTATTTTGATCATGGTGCTACAACTAAGACAGATGAGACAGTAGCCAAAGCAGTGATTGAAATGATGTTGGAAAACTACGGAAATCCATCTAGTATACACTCTTTTGGACGTAACGCCCGCAAGGTGATTGAGGGAGCCCGGGAAAAGGTGGCCGCTTTGATTAATGCCCTGCCCGCAGAGATCTATTTCACCAGCGGCGGTACGGAAGCAGATAATTTAGCCATCAAAGGGATAGCTTTAGCTAATCAGAAAAAGGGACACCATATTATTACATCTGCCGTTGAGCATCATGCTATTCTACACACCTGCGAATACTTAGAAAAAAAGGGATTTACAGTTACATATTTGCCTGTTGATAAATACGGTCTGGTTGATCCTGAGACATTACGTCAGGCCATTAACAATAAAACGATATTAGTATCGATCATGATGGCCAATAATGAAGTTGGAACCATCCAGCCAATTAAGGAACTTGCGGCAATAGCCAAAGAAGCGGGTGCCTATTTCCACACCGATGCGGTGCAGGCGGTAGGTAATATCGGAGTCGATGTAAAAGAACTGGGAGTAGATGCTCTGTCTCTGTCTGGGCATAAATTTTATGGACCCAAGGGGATTGGTGCCTTATACATCCGGAAAGGTGTAAAAATTTCGCCTATTCAACACGGGGGCGGACATGAACGGAAATTACGGGCTGGTACCGAGAACGTACCCGGTATTGTAGGGCTTGGTGTTGCCGCCGAAGTGGCACAAAGAGATATACCTGTGAAGGTGGAACGCCTTCTCCAACTGCGGCAGAAACTTATTACTAGTATACTGAAAAATATTGATCATGTGCAACTAAACGGACATCCGGAAAAACGCTTACCAGGTAACGTTAATCTTAGCTTTGAATTCGTAGAAGGAGAATCATTACTTCTAAATCTTGACTTGAAAGGCATCGCTGCATCCAGTGGTTCTGCCTGTACATCGGGATCACTGGATCCCTCCCATGTATTACTTGCGATGGGCTTGTCCCATGAAACTGCCCACGGTTCCTTGCGGTTGACCCTCGGCAGGGCCAACACAGAACAAGAAGTGGATTACTTTCTCGAGGTAATACCGATCATTATAAACCGTTTACGGGCGATGTCCCCTCTGTACGGATGCAGTAACCAATCAATTCGACGTAGTGAGGTTTGCGAGAACTGTCATGGTGATAATGAGTAATCGTCCAGCTAAAGTTGAAGATCGAGCGGACGCTAACCTGTTTGCAGGAAAAGGAACCACCGCGTATAGAAGTAATAATCTTAGATGAGATAAAGCGAGTATGGAGGGATATAGATATATGTACACTGAAAAGGTAATGGATCATTTCACCAACCCACGCAATGTTGGCGAAATTGAGAATGCAGATGGTGTTGGCGAAGTTGGTAATGCCAAATGCGGAGATATCATGCGTATTTACTTGAAGGTCAGCGATGATGACGTAATTGAAGACGTTAAATTTAAAACCTTTGGCTGTGGGGCTGCCATTGCGACCAGCAGTATGGTTACAGAGTTAGTGCTTGGTAAGACCCTCAAAGAAGCACTGGATATTTCTAATAAAGCGGTGGCTGAAGCTTTAGGTGGATTACCGCCCGCTAAAATGCACTGTTCTAATTTAGCAGCCGATGCATTGCAAGAGGCGATTAAGGATTTAATGGAGAAACGCAAGAAAGGTAATAGGTAATAGGTAATTACCGCTTACCACTTACCGAAATAATTTGGAAGAGTTGATTGGAATATGACTACTGGAAATAAGGACCGTGTTGTTGTAGCGATGAGTGGAGGGGTCGACAGTTCGTTAACTGCCGCCCTTCTCCTGCGTCAGGGCTATGAAGTAATTGGCGTTACGATGCAGATCTGGCAGGCTGATATGCCGCAGGATGATGCTGATAACCGAGGTTGTTGCTCTCTATCGGCGGTAGGTGATGCTCGTAGCGTAGCCGACAAATTAGGGATACCCTTTTACGTGATGAACTTTAGGGACTTATTTAAAGAAAAAGTTATCGATTATTTCTGTGCGGAATATGCTAAGGGACGTACTCCCAACCCATGTATTGCCTGCAATCGTTTTGTAAAGTTTGAAGCTCTGTTGATGAAGTCATTTGGTTTGGGAGCCCAATATTTAGCCACTGGTCATTATGCGCGGATTGCTTATGATGAACAGTATGGCCGGCATGTTATTCGAAAGGGTATAGACATCAAGAAGGATCAGTCTTACGCCTTATATAACCTAACCCCCAAAGAACTACCTCATATTCTGATGCCGCTAGGTGATTATACCAAGGTGCAGACTAGAGAGATGGCCCGGGAAATCGGTCTGGCAGTGGCGGAGAAACCAGACAGCCAGGAAATATGTTTTGTGCCTGATGATGACTACGGAGCTTATTTAAAAACTGCGATCCCTGGAGCTATAAAACCGGGCAACTTTGTAACAAGCCATGGCGTAGTACTCGGCGTACATCAAGGGCTGCCTTTTTATACGGTAGGTCAGCGTAAAGGGTTGGGAATTGCCTTTGGTAAACCAATGTTTGTGGTAGCTTTGGACCCGGAAAAAAATGAGGTCATCTTAGGTGAGGATAAAGAGGTTCTAGGGCAAAGCTTAATTGCCGACGACTTAAATTTTATTCCCTTTGATAAGTTGACTCAACCTCTCACCGTTGCGGCGAAAATTCGTTACAGTGCCAAAGAAGCTCCGGCCACTCTCTATCCGGAAGATGATGGCAAGGTGCGGGTCGTGTTTGCCCAACAACAGCGGGCCATCACCCCTGGACAGTCGGTTGTCTTTTATGACGGGGACCTGCTGATTGGCGGAGGGGTTATTGAAAAACAGGTAAACGACTAAGTTTAATGTCTTACGTGTTAGAGATAGAGCTCGCGGGGGATTAATCCTCTGCGAGTTCTTTTTTGTAAAGAACCACCAGCTATGCTGGTGAGAGGGGAAGAGCTTTAGCGGTGCAAAATGAAAAGAAGACCTCCTAAATGTGCTAATATAGATATGGTTTCGTCAGCCAATCTAAAAAGCCAAAGGAGGTCGTGTCCAGTGGACAACAATTGTTTAGCACACACACAATGCAACTGTAAATATTATGTAGTATTTTCTCCTAAGTATAGGAGACGGGAAATTTATAGTAGTTTAAAAGTGGAAATAGAAAAGATATTAAGAGAACTGTGCAAATGAAATTAATTGGAATATTGGAAACATATTCCTGTAATGATCATATCCATATGTTATTATCAATACCGCCCAAGATAAGTGTATCAAGCTTTATAGGGGTTTTAAAAGGCAAGAGTAGCCTAATGATATTTGAGAGACATAGCAATTTGAAATACAAATTTGGCAATAGGCATTTTTGGTGTAGAGGATATTATGCAGATACGGTAGGACGAAACAAAAAAGTGATACAAGAGTATATCAAGAATCAAATCCAAGAAGATATGATAGCAGGTCAAATCATTATAAAAGAATATAAAGACCCTTTTAAGGGTGGCGAGTAACAGCTTTTGCAACTGGCGAAACCGTTGTGTATCTTAAGATACCAGCCATTAATATCCCCTTATAGGGGTGGAACAAGCCGCCCGCTAAGCGGGCGGTCTTGACTGTTGACGTGATTAAATAAGGTAATTTAAGCGGAATTAATTCTGCACAGTTAGAGATGATACGGTGACCCATATCATCTCTAACTGCGAAAAAAGTCCTGAACCTTTATATCAACTGGCACCTATAAATAGGACATTTTAGAAAAAGACTTAATGGACTTTTTCTAAAATATCCAATACAAGGGGTTCAGTTTAATACAAGGATTCAGGACTTTTTTATTGCAAATATATAAATAATAAAGGGAAGCAAGAAGCTTGTCTTTTCAGGCAGATGCAGTACTGCTAGTTACAACTTATGATTTGATGGCCCAACGCAATTTAGCAGAACGCGCACGACTATTGATATGACACTCTTCTGATGATGGACGAATTGGATCAGGTGCTATTTCACGATAAACGCCTTCACGAAAAAAGTGTTTAAAAGATTTTTTAACGCGACGATCTTCTCCTGAATGAAATGTAAGTATAGCAACGCGCCCGCCGGTCGCCAGTACATCAGGAAGTTTTTCTAAAAATTCATCGAGTACTTCAAACTCTTTATTGACATCAATTCGCAATGCTTGAAAGGATCGTTGGCAGGATTTTTTTATCTCATCTTTAGTGATTTGTGGAACAATTTTCAGAGCATTTTTGATGATATTTTGTAGCTCAGTTGTTGTCGAGATTTCAATTCCTTTTTTCATGTTGGACATAATGGCGCGGGCGATTGCAGCGGAATGAGGTTCGTCCGCATTTTCTATCAACATATCTTGTAATTCATTGAAGGTTATTGTTTTTAAAAGACTTGCTGCAGAGA
>Ga0074193_1003009_pt1 | contig 13456 bp, 12 predicted proteins | sample EPASupsiteHSE605_FD_64523 | JGI IMG/M metagenome (GOLD analysis project Ga0074193, IMG submission 64523) | Bioremediated contaminated groundwater from EPA Superfund site, New Mexico - Sample HSE6-05 | ecosystem: Environmental > Aquatic > Deep subsurface > Groundwater > Contaminated ... | reverse complement strand
CAAAAGATATAATTTTATTGACAAATTCTTCTACAACATCTAACATATCTTTATACCTCTATTCTAGCTCTTTACAAGTCTAAAATAGAGGTTTTTCATCATTTTGCAACTACTTTACAAATTCAGTTAAAAGGGAATTAACGACTTTTGATGACAGGCTAGAAATAATTATTGATACACTAAGAAATAATGCTCTTAGACAGTATTTGAAGAATATTGAATCGGATTTAATTTTAACAACAATTCATGGAGCAAAGGGTTTAGAGTGGGATTATATTATATTGCCTGATTTGGAATCATTTAATAATACATTTTTATGTGGACTTTGCAGTAAAAATCGACAATTAAATTGCCAAGTTGATAGATCAGACTTCAAAAAACAAAGTTTTAAAGAGAAATTTCTTGAAGAATTAAGTCTATTTTATGTAGCTGTTACAAGAGCTAAAAAACAAGTATTTTTTACATATAGCAAAGAAACTTATATTAATAATTTTGGGGAATATTCTTTAGAGCCTTGTAGCCCTTGCTGCTTTCTTAAATTAAAAGGAACTGATCTCGAATTATCTAGTATCGATACTATACTTGTAAATAAGTAGAGCTAATTATTCAGCCAGTTTCTTATAGGCTTCATCAGATCGCTTATAATCTTAACCCATAGCTTTTTCAATTTTTTCTTAATCTCTAAGATGGCTAATACTTATGCAAAATATTTTGTATGTAAAATTATAAATTATTGTCTTGTTTTATTTTTAATTGCAACAAAATTGCAACAATTTAAGAAAACTCAAAACTTTGAAATCGCTGAAAGTGAACAATAAAAATATGCCGAGACACAGAATCGAACTGTGGACACAGGGATTTTCAGTCCCTTGCTCTACCAACTGAGCTATCTCGGCATAATCATATGCTATTTTTTATTTCAACAGTAAAATAATACTAATAACCAACTCTTTCGTCAAGAGATAAGTTTAAACGAGTTGAAAAAGCCTGTGATATCTTTTAATTCCAGTTATTTTTACATAAAAGTTTAGGAATCTAATTTTTGGTTGAAAATATCGGTGGAAGTTAAAATTCCATAGACCTCATCCTGTAAATTAAACTTACTGCCTTGTTTAACCACTTGAATATCTTTTGAGAAGATTTAAAAATATTTCAGGCTTGCTCTTGTAATCTCTCTTTTTGCAAACCTTTGGACTTATCCAAATATCCCACAAAATTGGAATGTATATAGCTCCATTTGTTAATCCGAGATTAACTCATTTTGAGAAATATTCTTCTACCTTTTATTGGAATATGACCATATTTGGCAATTCGATATTGTGCATTTTTTGTTTTAGTGGACTTACGTCTGATGTAAGATAAAATCCTCCACTTCCAAATATTAATATTACTATTTTTACAAGCTCGATAAACAGCTTATTCCAGTTTATCTCTGTTTTAGAAAATAATAAAACTGGTCAATCGAATACTCTTGTGTAGTTTTTGAAAATCTTCGCACTGAAAAATACTTATCTTCAAAAATAAGAGCCAATAGATATTTTTGCATCAATATGGCAAGATAAAAGTGATAAAATGATATTAAGAAAATGATTGAGCCAAAACATTGGACTCATGATTAAATCTTCCCTTTACTAACATTCTGGCTTAGGAAGGGTTTATTTTTTATATCATTTTTTACTTCCCAGAACTTCTATCTTTAACTCAGGAGCAAAAAAAATGTAAACAAATGTAAAATAAATCCCTAAAATTAAAAGCTAAAAATTAAAAAAATTTTTTACGATCTTTTATAGAAATAGGTAAGTTATTAAAAGAGGAATAAATTTATGCAGGTAGGGTCTAATTATTCAAATATTAACTGTTATAATAGAACTTCAATTAACAATAAAAGTTCACTACAGAAACTAAATACAAGTTTTCCAGACAGATTTAATTCTAGTATTCCGAGTTTTAAAGGTAAATATTCAATAGACTGGGAAGCTATTAACAAATTTCCAGAGACGGCAGCTATTCTTAAAAATGCAGAAAAACAAGGTATTATTGAGAAGGCAATTAATGGTAAGGAATTGATGTTATGCATTAATTATTGTGATACAAAAAATTGTAAAGGAATGATATTTTTTGCTATTAATACCCCACATGCTCTAGCTAAAAAATTAAAAAAAGGTTCAGGGCGTTTTCATATATTAATATCAAAAGAGTTTCGAGATTTTTTAGGGGAATTAGTTGATATACAAACAAAACCTGTTCAAATTAATTCTGTAGAAGATGTAAGGAAATCAGTAAATAATGCAATTTCAGTTCTTAATGCGCATAATATACGAGTTGAAGAATTTGGATCTAAGCCTAAAAAAAGCTTATGGGATTATTTAAAGCCATCTAAAACTAATAAATCGGTTAAACAAGTGGAACAGGAAATAGCAGAAATAGAAATGACTAATTCTGGTAAAAAGAACAAAATTAAATAAAAACTACTCAAATTTCCTGAAATTTTTCCAGATTGTCAACCATTGACCATACACCGCAAGGACAGACACCGGCACAAATTCCGCAGCCTATGCATTTATTAGGGTCGCTTGTATATTCAAAACTTCCATCATTATTTGAAAGTCTGCTTATTGCCTGTTCAGGACAGATATCTTTGCAAAATCCGCAGTCTCTGCAATTTCCGCAACTCATGCAGCGTTTTGTTTCATCTTCTGTATCCATAGAAATAACGCTCTGCGGATTAAGCTGAGGATAAAATTCGCTCTTTATCCTGTCCCGTGGAATCATTGGTGCTCTTTCGAACTTATCAAGAGGTTTACCGGACAGCATATTGTCTATATTCAGCGCAACTTTTCTGCCATCACCTATAGCATTTGTAAATAGTCCAAGCTTTACAGAGTCGCCAGAGACAAATATTTTAGGGTTAACTTCTGTCTGCATATACTCATTGACTTTGATTCTTCCTTTTTCATCAAGATATTCCCTATCCAGCATTGAAAAATCCGGTCTGTCTCCGACAGAAATAATTACTGTATCAGCTTCTAAAAATTGACCGTCTTTCAGGTAAACACCTTTTTCTGTAATTTTTTGCGTAAAGCACGGCCATAATATCTTTGCGCCAAGCTTTTTGGCATGTTCTATTTCTTTTTCAAAAGCGGCAGGCTGCTGAATATCTATTGCTGTAACTTCTTTTGCACCAAGAGCATAAGCGCCAATAACAACGTCCATTGCTGCATTACCTGCACCGATTATTACGATTTTTTTACCTATTACAGGTTTATTGCCCCTGTTTATTTCTTTCAGAAAATCAAGACCTTTTACTAACCTTTCATTCCCTTCAACAGGAAGCACTACAGCATTATGTGCACCGATAGTCATAGCTATTGCATCGTATTCGCTTTCAATTTTTGATAACAATTCTTTAGTTATTTTTGTTCCGGTTTTAAAATTAACTCCAACATCTTTTATACGCTGGAGTTCAGCATCAAGAATTTCCCTGTCAAGCCTGTCTTCCGGTATAACCTGTCTTAACTTACCGCCTATTACAGAGTCTTCTTCAAAAACATCAACTTTATAGCCTTTTCTTCTTAAATGCCATGCCGCTGTCAAACCAGCCGCACCTGCCCCGATTACGGCAATTTTTTTATTTATTTCGACTTTGGGAGGATCAATTTTTATATCTTTACTTAGCAAGCCAAGGTCTTTTGTTTTGACAGGGAGATCAACATATTTACGGTTGCAGTCGTCTATACACAGGTTTGGACAAACCTGCCCGCAGACTGAAGCAGGAAATGGGCTGTAATCAAGCACTAACTTTAGTGCCTCTGCTGTTTTTTCTTCCCTTAAAAGAGCAATTCTTTTCTGCGTTGGAATATAAACAGGGCAATTGTATTCACATGGGGCGGAATATGCAGCATTATTCCATTCAGGATATTTTAGCCGCCTATCACCATGTTCCACGTATTGGGAAACATAATGATCATCTTCAATAAGGTCACCAAATATACCGCCTTCTACCCATTTAGTCTGCCTGAATTCTTTAATTGGCATTAAAGAACGTACTTTTCTTTCTTCATAAGTTTTTGGAACAATCTTTTTCCACCGGGAAAAATCTGTTAACTCCTGAAACAGCTCAGGCTGATTAATTTTATCAAGAAATTTTTGAAGACCTGCTTTTAAAAATTCAATATCATTTTCGTCTAATTCCATCATCCATACATCGTCTGACAGATCGCTGACATTGCCTCTAAAATACACAGTACCGCCAACCATGCCAACACAGCTTCTGTGCCCGAGTATAGAAGCAAGATTTTCGCAGTTATAACCGCAAACTACCGCAATACCACCGCCCATAAATTCAAAACTGAAAGAACCTGTGTTTTTCAATACCCAGAATTCAGGAGCTGGAAACCTGGGGTCATGCTTCATTAAAGCACCTGATCTTGTGCCAGCCCTGCCGCCAATATAAATTTGCCCCGAAGCAGCGCAATGTGCAGTTGTATCTCCACCGTCACCTTTGACTACTATCTCAGCACCTGAATTTAACCAGCCAACATCAGCAGGGGCAGGACCTTCAACGGTAATTTTTGTTCCCTTCATTCCCATAGAGCCAACTCTCTGGCCGGGATTTGTAACTTTAAATATTAATTCTGTGCCGTCATCTTTCCATAATGGCCCGCCAATATCATGTTGACCGGATGCTTCTATTTCAAATTCAGTATACCCTTGTGATAATCTTTCATAAATTTCCTGCAACAGAGCCTGCGTCGAAATCCTGTTACCGTCTATCAAAGTATCAATTTTTATTTTCCTGGTATCTGACATTTTTCCTCCGGGTACTAGCAAACGTGCTGAATTTGTAATCTGTTTGCAACGTGCTTATCAACAGTTATAAGGGCATCTGACCGGCCGACAGGCAGTGAACTGTTTCCAATTGGAGCAAGCAGTTTTTTAAGTTCATGATCTGCTGAAATAAAGTAATTAACTATATTTTCTGCAACTTTATCTATATCTAATCTGCTTGTAAGTATAGGATTTTGAGTTGTAATGCCTACAGGACAAAGACCTGTATTGCATGCGTTACATTTTCCTAAATCATTACCGACACATCCTGCTATTTGAAGCATAAGTTTGCCTGAAAATATACCATTTGCGCCGAGGCATATCATCTTAAATGCATCGCCCGGTAAATTCCCGCTCATACCTAACCCGCCTGCACCCCAGAGTGGAATTTGCCCCTGTTTGCCCTGATGTACTGCTGCAAGATAGCAGTCACGGAGTTTTGAAACAATCGGATGACCGGTATGATTAAGCGATATTTCATGTGCTGCTCCTGTTCCGCCTGCAATACCGTCAAGGAAGAAACCGCCTACAATGTTGTAGGGATCCCTTAAGAGATTATTATAAACAGAAACACTTGTTGCACTTGCAGCAACTTTAATGGCAACAGGTACTTTAAACTTAAATGCCGCATTCATGGACAGGAACATCTTCTGAACGCTTTCTTCTATTGAGTAAAGCCCCTGATGGTTTGGAGGACTGAGCAGGTCAGTTTTTGGAACCCCTCTTATTTCCTGAATCAGCTTTGATACTTTTTTTGCCTGAAGCATGCCACCATCACCAGGTTTTGCGCCTTGTCCTATTTTAATAAGTATACCTGCCGGATCTTCAACCATATCAGGCATTGCCTGAATAATCCTGTTCCACCCAAAATGGCCTGATGCTATCTGTAATATCATATATTTAAGATATTTTGACCTGAGAAGCCTTCCTGGAATACCGCCTTCCCCTGTACACATTCTTACAGGCAGACCAACAACTTCATTTAGATATGCAGTAGCAATAGCAAGAGCTTCCCACATCCTTGGAGAAAGTGCACCAATTGACATATCACCTATAATAATAGGATAAATCCATCTGTTAGGCGGTATTCTGTCTGAAAGAACAAGTTTGCCATCCTTTACTTCAAAAGGAAGTTTTTCCGTTGGCAAAACTCTGCCAAATGGAGCCAGCATATCAAATGTATGTCTTTGTGCATCCAGTGAAGGGTCTGTCATCTGGGAAATTCTGCCTATCTTGATTTTATCAAGAGTTCTTCCTTCTGTATGTAAATTTGTTCTGCCACCTCTTTTTAAAGGATCAGCATAAGTAGCTCTGTGTCTTATTGCATACCTATCATCAGAATTTTTAATTGGCTTGATTGCATCGTTAGGGCATACTCTGCTACAAATGCCGCAGCCCCTGCAAAAATTGTTTGTACTGACAACCTGTTTGATTACAGGTACTGTCTGAAAAATTACTTTTGGTTCAGGAGTTATACCTTCACTTACAACTTTTCTTCTCTTTTCAACTCCTGCTTCAATTGCTTTAAATGGACATGATGCAACACATTTTCCACAGAGAGTACATCTTGAAGTATTGTAGTCAATTATCCATGGTAAATCGTCTATTGCGATTTGATTTACCTTCATTGTTGCCATCTTTCCACCTTCAAATCGTTATCTACCACTACCATTTCTCTTTCATTCGGATAAACATCTTCTTCCAGATTTCTGTCCGGTAAAAGATCATTTATACCTGTTACTTCTGACGTAATAATAACCGTATCATCTGTTTTGCCAAGTACTACCGGCCTGAGCTTCTTTGAATCACAACAGGTAAAGAGTGTTCCATCAGGTGTAACTCCAATTATTGTATTTGGCCCATTAATTTCTAAATGTGCAAATGAGGATTTTAGTCTTTTCAAAATTTCACTATCTTCCCGCTGTTCGATTTCATCAAAAGGAAGCGGAGTTATTGTATGTTTATAATACTTTAGTGGCCACTTTAAAATCTTGTTAATATAATGAAGAGTGTACAAAAAACACTGTGAGTCAGACTCAAAACCAACATAACCTTTATAAAGCTCTTGCTGGAAAAGTTTATTCTTTTCATAAAAAGTATTTTCACCATTTGCAAGTGCTATATATCCTTGTAAAAAGAACGGATGTGCTGCATATCTGACTATGTCATAATTTGTATTTTGCCTGCACTGTGCAGTGATTAATTTGGCACAGAGATCCTTGTTTTTATTCCATAAACCAAAGTATGTACCGATATCCCTCGGATCACCTATTTCTTTTAATGTAAGAACATCCGGCCAGAACGAATATACACAACCGTCATCTTCTTTTTCCAGTTCTTTTCTTATTTTTAATCTTGTATCAACAAGTAATTCTTCTTTTTCTTCCTGTGGGGCGTATTGATAACTTTTTGGGTACTGGAAAACCTCAAATACATAGTTTGGCATCGGGCTGATATTTAGCTTCGGGGATGGAAATATTTCCGGTGTATACTGCATTACTCTTATAAAGCCAATATCATGCAGAATATCTTCAGCGCCTTTCATGCCGTTATTTGTACATGCCATTGAAAGTATGGGGAGACCTTTATAATGCTCAAAAATCCCGCCCAAATTCTGCATTATCATTGCAAAACCTGAGTTGTCATGGCCTTCCTGCTGAGTTCTCATCAACTGCAATACTTTGCTGGGATGTATATAATTTTTAGACTTTATTGCCCCTATACGACACACAATAATTTCCCCACACCAAAATTTAAGTATAAGTAAATAATTTTATTTTGCCCTACTATTTTAAGGACATTTACCCATTTTAATCTCTTCTTAAGTTATGTTATAAAGTTTGCCTGATAAAATGTCAAGATTTATTTTTTAACTGTTATTAAGATGTTTATCTTTAAATCCACTCCCAAAATGAATTCGGGATTTTAAAGTAAAATCGAAATGTGGTATGCGGAGCGGGAGTGCTGAATTTCGGAGATCCTTCCGAGGAGGAAGGAGATCTGAAATTTAAACTCGTTCCAGTATAAATCCACTTATTTTAAGCAAAAGACTTTATGAAAATTCATGTTCAGGAACTAAAAAATATTAAGAAAGTCTTTAAATTTTAGAGTTTTTTATATATTATTATCTAAGTATGTTTTTGAATGTGATAAAATCATGTTTTTAGTATATTAAATTAGTATTAAGTAAAAGAGGAACAAACAAAATGAAAGAAGGAATACATCCTGATTATAAAAAGGTTCAAATAACGTGTGTTTGTGGCAATGTTATTGAAACAGGTTCTGTAAAAGATAATATTAAGGTTGAAATTTGCAACAACTGCCATCCGTTCTTTACAGGAACACAAAAAATCGTCGACTCTGAAGGAAGAGTTGAAAGATTCAACAAACGTTATGCAAAGAAAGAAGAAAAAAAATAACAGAATTTTCTTTTTATCAGCAAGCCCGTTAGTTTTTACGGGCTTCTTATATGAGAATTATCTTGATATCTGTTAGTAAATTGGAAAGAGTAGCTGGACAATGAATAACGATAAAGAATTTCCAATAGTTGACTTAATCAGTTCACCGGAAAATACTTTAAAAACAATCTATACGGCATGCAGAACATGTTATTCAGCTAAATATCCCATAGAAATATGGGAAACTCCGCAAACTGAAGAAAAGATGCTTACCCTTGTTAAAAATGTACTGGCGTCAGGACATCACAGTACGATAGAACATTGCCAGTATGTATTTTCTATCAGCGGAGTCAGCAGGGCATGTACTCATCAGTTAGTCAGACACCGCCATATGTCTTTTTCTCAGAAATCACAAAGATATGTGACCGAAAAAGGACAGTTTGAATATGTTGTACCGCCTACTCTTAAAAATTCTCCAATGCTCAAAGAATATGAAGAATTTATGGAGAAAATTTCCGGTTTTTATGCCAGAATGGTAGAGAACGGTATACCTGCAGAAGATGCAAGATACGTTTTGCCGAATGGTGCAACAAGTTCATTAATTGCAAGTCTTAATTTAAGGGAGATGATTCATCTGGCCAATTTAAGACTTTGTACAAATGCCCAGCTTGAAATCAGGAAAATGGTACAGAAAATGTGCAACCTGGTTATTGAAAAAGAACCATGGCTTAGTGAATATCTGGTTCCAAAGTGCGAAGTAAGCGGTTACTGTAATGAAATAAAATGCTGCGGCAGACGAGCCAAAAAAGTTTAATCAACATCTAAAAAAAGATACCTAAAATAGGAATTCCATCAATGAAAGACATGTTAGGCAAAATTCAAGAAATAGAAAAAAGTTATATAGAACTGGGCGAAAAGCTCAGTGATCCTAAAATTATTCAGGATTATGACGAATTTAAGAGACTTTCAAAAGCAAGAAAGTCAATGGAAGAATCTGTAGAAATTTATCACAGCTGGCAGCAGTGTGTTGACAGCAGGGAAGAAGCAAGCCAGCTTATCAAAGGTGAAAGTGACCCTGAGATGAAAGCATTTCTTCAAAATGAAATCAATACGGCGGAAGAAAAAATTACTGAATATGAGGAAAAAATGAAGCTACTGCTTTTGCCACGCGATCCCAACGACGACAAGGATATTATGCTTGAAATCAGAGGAAGCGCAGGCGGAGATGAAGCCAATATTTTTGCTGCCGATTTAATGAGAATGTATTTGAGATATGCAGAAAAGCAGGGCTGGAAAACTGAAATACTGAGTATGTCAGAAGGCGAACTCGGTGGAATTAGTGAAGTAGTTATCTCCATTCAGGGAGACAGTGTTTACAGCAAATTAAAATACGAATCAGGCGTACACAGAGTGCAGAGAGTTCCTGTTACGGAATCTCAGGGCAGAGTTCATACAAGTACGGCCACTGTTGCTGTTATGCCGGAAGTTGATGATGTTGAAATTAGCATAAATCCAAGTGATTTGGAAATTTCAACCGCAAGATCAGGCGGTGCCGGTGGTCAAAACGTAAATAAAGTTGAAACTGCTGTTAGAATTGTTCATAAGCCGACAGGTCTTATGGTTCACTGCACAGAAGAAAGAAGTCAGCTCCAGAACAAGGAAAGAGCAATGCAGATTCTTAAGGCAAAACTTTACGATATAGAACTTCAAAAACAGATGAAGGAAATTACTGACCTGAGAAGATCTCAGGTTGGAACAGGCGACAGAAGTGAAAGAATCAGAACATATAATTTTCCACAGGGCAGGCTTACTGACCACAGGATAAATCATAACCTTAATGTAAGAACTGTTATAGAGGGAGAACTTGATGAATTAATTCAACTCCTGATTATGTTTGATCAGAAGACAAAATTAGAATTATTATCTGCCACAAGTAATAGCTGATAGTTTAAAAATTTAATTTTAAATTATCAGAAATTTGCATTTTCTCCTTTTTTATAATAAATTATAATTATATTCACTCTTTAAATTTATATATAAGTTTAAAAAACATGGAGAATAAAAATGTTTTCTAAAGGTCTTACCATTACAAAGGTACGTACTTCTCATAATCCTGTATTTGATCCACTTGAAAAATTCAAAAGAGAACATGGCCTTGGCCCCAAAATTGTTATACCTGAAAACTTGGATGAACTTGTTACTAAATTTCTTGATCAAACATATACTGACGTATTTACTAGAAAGAGCTAGTAGATAATTTTCCTTTATTCTTAATATGAATTTATATCCTTTTTCTCTGATATAATAAACCTTTTTGCTGCATTTATTGGGACTGCAAATCCTATGCCAATGTTTGATTTATTATTATCAGGATTATAAATAGACTGGCTTATGCCAATCACTTCTCCGGCGCTGTTTAGCAAAGGGCCTCCTGAACATCCGGGATTAATTGCAGCGTCGGTTTGGATTTTATTTCTCTTATAATCAATTCTGCTGACAATACCGGTTGTCAAAGTTTTTGAAAAACCAAAAGGATTGCCTATTGCAAGAACTTTCTGGCCAACTTTAATTTTTGTTGAATCACCAAATTTAATTACGGGCAATGGGCTTTCAGGCTTGATTCTTAATATAGCCAGATCATTGTTTTCTCCCATTATAGCAACTAATTTTGCTTTATATTTTTTCCCGTTATTTAATGAAACTTCAATATCTTTTGAATTTTCAATTACATGGCTGCTTGTTAAAATAATCCCCCTTGAATCAACTACACAGCCGGTACCGCTTGAAACGCCGTCAGAAAGATCTGCATCAATGGAAACTATTGATGGATAAGCCTTGTCATACACGTTTATATTAATAAGTTCATCAGGAGTATAAGATTGTGCATGAACTTTAAAATCAGACGTTAAAGGCATTAGAAGAAACAAACTTATTATCAGGGCTTTCTTTGTACAATTTTTACCTTCACAACAATTAAACTTGAAATGCATACTCTACCTCATCCGCAAAATTTGAAAACAGCCAATATTAAATCACTCTGAGTTTTGCTTTACTATGCCTGATAAGGGAGTCTTGATATTCAATATAAACTAGAAAAAGACAGGTGTCTCCCTGTCTTTTTGTGTTAATCATACAAAGCTATTCTTTGAATCATAAAGTTTAAAAAATATGTATTATATAAAATAACAGCCAGGTATGAAATATCGAAATGATAATAATAGGTAATGATATGTAAACATATCCCCTCATAAAACTCATTACTTTATCCAGATTTTCTTTCATTCTACTTCCCTTTATAAAAATGTCCATAACAATTCCTCCATATCAAAACCCTGTATAAAGTTATTGAATGAAGATAAGAATATAAGTTATTCTAAAAAGATTCTTAAAATTTGTTTTTGATCCTTTAATAGATGATTATTAGCTAATCTGCTATATAATCCCCTCTATAATTACCTCCAAATGTGCCGTCATCGGCAAAAGTCCGATTAGTCTCATATTATAAATAGTATCCAAAGATTTTATATAACCTGTGTGGATAGTCTTTAATTTACTGTATAATCACCATGGCTAAGTAATTTACTTCATTATATTTTTTTGTTATCTCTTAAAAACCACTCTTAAACTGTATTTAAACTAATTGGCAAAATACATGTTAATGACAATATGATTAATATAAATTTTTAATTCTTTATATGTATTAGTGTGAAGGATTTGTAATATTTATTTAAAATTTGCAGAATTTTCAGGCAATTTAAATTGAAGAATCTATATGCTTGACTCGATACTGAAATTCGTTATTTAATCGAATAAATAAGAGCCTGTTTTGTTAAAGAATGTAAAAAATATCATAATCAAAAAAGGTTCGTGTAAAACGAGAGTGCAGGCATAAGCCGAAACAAATTGCTACAGGCAAGGTTTTGAAAGCTTTAGCCAAACTCGTTCTAAGTTATGGGTAAAATATATGCTTTTAAATGATATTTCACATTATGTAAAAGATAAAAAACGAGAAGGGGCAAATATTAAAGTTCCAAGAGATATTGGAGACCTGGAAAACTTTGTTGTTTCAAATGCAGAAGAAACTGTAAAAATAAAAAGGGCTTCCATTGTTGAAGGAACAGGTAAAACACTGAATATAAAAGAGGTAAAAATAAGTTCTGAAAATTCAGGATTTGCTTACTTTTTAGACGGCATAGAAAGAAAAAGGCTGCTTTTTAACGAAAATTTTATTCCTATAATTTATGGTTATGTTGCAGCGGTTATTATGAAAAGAACTGATAAAAAAATGCATTCTATTGGAATGGAAGATTCTTCAGAGAAAATTTATCTTCCATACAAAGAAAATCCTGATGCGCCGGATTATTATTTTGATATTGAAGATTTTATAAAGTACAAAATAATTCCATATAATACTGGCAAAAAAGATGAGAAAACAGGACTTTATCCACAGTATCCAAAGGAATTTGAAAAAATATCACACAGTGATATTCAAACAACGAGAGGCGACATTGAAAAAAGACTTGCAAAGCAATGGCTGAATAATAATTTTGATAACGGATTGCTTTATGTGGACGGGAGGCTTGAAAATAGAGACAATGAACTTTTGGCAAGCAGTAATGTTGTGGGTGTAATTAAGTCTCACCATGTTTATTATTTTAATCCGCAGGAACAGAACAGAATTTTTAACCTGAAAAAAGGCGAACGTACAAGCGTGTTTCAGCCGGAAAAAGAAAATATATTCAGCTGGTATTTAAGGCTTCATGAAAGCAATACCGGCGGAATTGATTTTGGTATAATCAGGATAGAAATTCCTGCCAATGAACGGTTGTTAAAGCAGGTTGATGAAATCAGCAGCTGGATACTGCTTGAAAGAAATCCCGTAGCATTTCCAGCTTCACGCTGGGACAGAATGATTTATCCGATTAAATACTGTGAAGATTACTTAAAAAGCAAAGCTCCGACTTATACTATGATAGAAAGCATTGCTTAGGGGAGAATAATAGGTAATGTAAAATCTTAATATACCCCTAAAACAGGTAAAAAACTCCATTTATAGCTACGCAAGTTTAAGGACAGCGGAAAAAATTCTTAGCTTTAATAGAACGATGTATAACTAGTGTTGTGATTTTAAAATAATATGATATAATATTCTCAGGTGTAAAACTTGGGAGTATTTATTATGGCGAGGAAACCAGTCAGAATTAAATTCAAAAAGGGCGAGAAAAAAGAAT
>Ga0074193_1003007_pt1 | contig 13461 bp, 13 predicted proteins | sample EPASupsiteHSE605_FD_64523 | JGI IMG/M metagenome (GOLD analysis project Ga0074193, IMG submission 64523) | Bioremediated contaminated groundwater from EPA Superfund site, New Mexico - Sample HSE6-05 | ecosystem: Environmental > Aquatic > Deep subsurface > Groundwater > Contaminated ... | reverse complement strand
ACCCCAAGCCTGGGTGATTTATTAAAATAATCTATCAAGTCTGATGACATATTTTATCTCCTTTGAATTAACATTGTCGCTTATCCCTTAAAAAGAGAAGCGAGAATTCAGGATCTCCATTTTTATTTCAAATCTTACTGTTCGAGTAATTTTAACTGACATTGTTATACTGACTTATACTGACATTGTAAAGCTGATTGTAAGTGAAGTAAAACACGATTGTAAGTGAAGTAAAATACGATTGTAAGTGAAGTAAAATACGATTGTAAGTGAAGTGGAACATGATTGTAAGTGAAGTGGAACATGATTGTAAGTGAAGTGGAATAAGATAGTAAGTGAAGTAAAATACGATTGTAAGTGAAAGTAGAATATAAGTCACAGTTAAGATAAGCCCGAAACTGTAACTTTTCTCCCAAATATCACTGCAAATTGGTAGAACTTATACATACAGCTAACATCACAAAATCCTGCTTCTTTAAGCCAGTTGATTTGTTGATCTAATGTTGATTCCTTGTCAAGCTTAGTTCTTTCATAACCGGCGAGGATTTCTTCTTCAGGCAAGCCACTATTCTCTATATAGTGTCTCCAGATTTTTTTGTTGAGGTTTTCTATGAAAGGGGTTTCTCCATGAACCTGGTCTGCATTAATAATAATCCCGTTTTGTTTAAGTAGAGAGTGACTTTTTTTGTAAACTTCTTTCTTCTCCTCATCTTCCAGATGATGGATAGATAATGCCGATACTACCATATCATATTCTTCGATAAAAGAATATTTTGAATAATCGGCTACAATATACTCTACATTTGAGTTACCTCTAAATCGGTCTTTTGCTATATCCAGCATCTTCTCGGATAGATCAATAAGAGTAAATGATGCATCTGGATATCTTTCCATCAGAAACGCTGATAAAAGTCCTGTTCCAGCTCCTATATCCAGTATTTTTGGATTTTCCGTATTTACGGATGCCATGGATACTGAGACTCTATAGAAATCATCGAAACAGGGTATAAACTGCTTTCTCTGCTCATCGTACTTTTTTGAAATTTCATCAAACTTTCTTTGAATTTCGCTCATCTTTTTCCCCAGGATTTTGGATTTTTACTTAACTTTGTTCGCATCGTTTGACCAAAAACTCTTTGCTTTTTTTAGTTATAAGAAAAGATACTGTTTACGTTAATTAATGTACTGTAATGTATTACAGATTGTTGTGCAACAAATTATATTACTGGAATAGAGAAACTCCGCAAGCACTACATTAAAAATTTCAAAAGTAACAGATAACATAAAGAAAGTAATAATCAGATAGAAAAAATAATCGGATGAAAACTATTAAGAAAAGATCATAAATTAAGGCGTCAATATAGCCTTTTAGATTTGTTCCTTATTACAAACTCTGGCAGTTTATCTGTTTGTTTTTACTCTTTACTTTAAATCCCTCACTTTATAATTCTTTACTTTATAATCTTTTACTTTAATCCTTTACTTTAATCCTTTACTTTAATCCTTTACTTTAATCCTTTACTTTAATCCTTTACTTACTCTTTAAGTTTCATCGGCTCTCCACAACAGTCAATATCACCCACACAACCTATGGCGCATTTGTCGTCTTTACACTCGCTTATCACTTTAAGTTCAAGTCCGCATCTTTCACAAACAAGAGTTTGGCCAGCCTTCAGTTCATTGCAATTCATTTCATATCACCTCATTAGATATGACAGAAAAATTATGTTATTTAAGTTCAAATTATTTGTGAAATAATGGTTCTGAAGATTGGTATGAGAACTTAAAATCGCACTACTTTTTACCTTAACTCTTTGTACTGCTTTCTCACTTGTAATCTGGCTTGATAATATCTGTTTTTCGAGTTTACTAAAGAGATTCATAAACTGGATTTCTGGATTTTATTGAAAGAATGGATTTTTCCAGTGTTATAAGGCGTCTGTTTACTTTGACACAGCTTCATGTTGACTTTCTAAACAAATAGAACGTAATTATTCCAAGAATCAAAAGATTAAATCCACAAGGAGTCTCTCGAGGAGCGCTTTGTACCTTTATTTCACTTGTCTTTATATCCGTTCCATTTTCGTTGTTGTTTGCTGTTAGCCTTACTGTATATTTTCCAGCTAAAGAGTATATATGAATTGGATTTCGCTTAGTTGAATTAGCTCCATCTCCAAAATTCCAGTTCCATCCAGTTGCATTTTCTGATAGGTCCGTAAACTTTACAGAAAGGGGAGCATGACCTTCGGTGACATTGCTGCTGAAATTCGCTACAGGTGTTTTGGTTTCAGGCCCATTTCCTGAGATATTACACATATGGATATTGGAGCTTCCATTGAAAGAATCCTCCCATACTATCTTGTTCTCATGAATCGCAGGAAATTCCTTAGACGATTCACTGTTCGTAATCTGAATTTCCTTGTGAGTGGAGAGATCGTACACATAAATGTCCGAGTTTCCATCACGCCCATCCACCCAGACAATTCTATCACCATAGATAGCAGGATCCTGTGCTGCTACGTTTGTGGTAATTCGAGTTTCTGTGGAAGTAGAGATGTTATACATGTAGATATCACAGCTTCCGTTACGCCAATCATAATACACTATCCTATCCTCATAAATAGCAGGGTGTGCTGCTGATCCATCGGTAGTTATCTGAGTTTTCTTGTTGGTGGACAGATCATAAAAGCAGATATTACGGGTTGGGATCTTTTTATGGATGGAAAAATCAGATGTGTTACTACCAACCTGAACATCTTCATCTCTAAAAACGTGAAAATCTTCCCATGCTATGATATTACCATAAATAGCAGGACTAAATATCATTGATTCACTACTAACAATCTGACTTTCCTGGTGAGCGGAAAGATTGTACATTTGAACACTACTACTGTAGTTCGTCCACACTATCCTATCCTTATAAATTGCAGGAGAAGTAGAGTACGAACCGTTAGTGGTAACTCGTGTTTCTTTGTGAGTAGAGAGATCGTACACGTAGATATCGGGTTTCTCAAGGCTAAAGTTTCCATTACGCCCATCCCTCCAAACTATCTTATCATTATAGATAACAGGTGCTTCCGCTGATCCACTGGTGGTTACCTGAACTTCTTTGGAAGCGGAAAGGTTGTACATGTAGATATCAGTACTTATCCCTGTTCCATTGTCGTTGCGGTAATCTTGCCATATTATCTTATCACCGAAAATAACAGGCCTCTCTGCTGACCCACTAGTTGTAATCTGAGTTTTAGTAATTGTGGTTGGAGTATCTTGTATAGTAGCTGCAAGTACCGCAGATGAAAAGAGGACTGAAAACATAGCCAATATAACCAAAACTACTGATGCTAAAGCAACTAAATGAAAATTTTTATTATTTATCATCTATTCCATTCCTTAATACTAAACAAAAATAGACAATTTACATTTACAAATAGTTTTACAACTATATTTCACTTTCTAATATTTTGATAATTCCCCTTTAAACTCGAATTCTGTAAAACAATTAATTTCAACAGTGTTTTAGTTACTTGGTAGGAGATAAATAAATAGAGTCAGAAGTAAATAGAGTTAGAAATAAATAGAGTCAGAAACCGATGACTCACTGTAAAAATTAAAAAATATACTTTAAGAGTTTTAAAAGAAGTTAACAGTTAAAAAAACCTATCCACAAACATGGTTTTCCAGTAAATCTGTGTTTTTTAGAGCTGGTCTTCATGGCTTTTCCTTGCAACACAACTTTCAAGCGATGAACCTGCAACAGCTTTCGAAACTGCAGGCACTACACGCCTGTCAAGAGGGTCAGGAATTATATAATCTTCAGAAAGTTCGCTTAGTGTTACGACCCCAGCAAGTGCATGAGCCGCAGCCATTTCCATCTCAGGCGTTATTTTTCTCGCACAGGTGCTGAGAGCTCCTTTGAAAACTCCAGGGAAGCTAAGGCAATTATTAAGCTGGTTTGGAAAATCTGACCTGCCTGTGGCAACAATCCTTGCTCCTGCCCGCTTTGCGGCATCAGGCATAATCTCAGGCACAGGATTTGCCATAGCCATTACAATTGCATCTTTTGCCATGGACCGAACCATTTCCTCACTGACTACGCCTCCAACAGAGACACCGATAAAAAGGTCAGCGCCCGGTAAGGCATTTTCAAGCCTTCCTTTCACTTTTTTAGGGTTTGTGAGCCTGGAAATTTCCTCTTTTACAGGGTTCATGCCATTTTTCCGGCCTTTGTATACGAGTCCTTTACTGTCACAGACAAGAATTCTTGCCGGATCTGCTCCTGCCCTAACCAGAAACCGAAAAATTGCTACTCCTGCAGCCCCTAGACCTGAAATTACTATATGGAGTTCAATTAACTTCTTATTCACAATTTTAAGGGCATTGAGAAGTCCGGCAAAAACTACAATGGCTGTCCCGTGCTGGTCATCGTGCATAACTGGCAGATCGAGTTCTTCACGCAGCCTGCTCTCAATTTCAAAGCAACGAGGAGCGCTAATGTCTTCAAGGTTAATGCCTCCGAATACAGGAGCCAGTTGCTTTACTGCTTTTATCACTTCTTCGGTTTCCTGCGTATCCAGGCAAATTGGAAAAGCATCAATGCCTGCAAATTCTTTGAAAATTATCGCCTTTCCTTCCATAACAGGCAGTGCAGCATAGGGTCCTATGTTTCCAAGCCCTAGCACTGCCGATCCGTCAGTGACAACAGCAATAGTATTTCTCTTCAGCGTATAGAGGTAGACAAGTTCCGGATCCTTGATTATCTTCCTGCACGGCTCGGCAACTCCTGGTGTATAGGCAACGCTGAGATCGTGTATTGTTTGGAGGCTAACTTTGCTAGCAACTTCCAGTACACCCCCAAGCCGTCGGTGCATGGCAAGTGACTCCTGATACAAGGATGTGTGTGCATCATTGCCCTTTTCCTGGTGTTTTTCCAGACTCTTTCCCGAATCCTTTTCGGAGTCATTTTCCGGGCTCTTTCCTGAACCCTTTTCGGAGTCATTTTCCGGGCTCTTTCCTGAACCCTTTTCGGAGTCATTTTCCAGGTATTTTCCGGAATTATTTTTCAGATAAGTTTCCAGCTCTGAGGCTGAGTGCATATTTTTGATCTCAGTACCCCCTGACAATGCTTAATATTGCAGCAAATTCCTAACGCGATTAAGTTCTAAGAACTAAAACGTCCTGTGTGAATAGTCTGCGCAAGCTGTAGATAAACCCACTGGCTAGAATTATTAAACTGATTCACTGAACTAACTGACGTAAACTAAACTGAACCAGCTGCCTTAACTCGGTGTTTATTGACAGTGTTTTCAATTCCAAGAATTCCTGATCGATTAATTACGGAAAAACTCGCGACAGAGTTAACGCATTCTGCACTAGTTACCGCAGAAAAGATATACCTTTTCAGAAGAATAGTCTTTTATGCAAATTAAAGGAATAGCCCGTGATACCCTTAACTTTATCCTTGAAGCGAGTAAATCAATGGCTCCTCAGGAATTTGCCGGACTTTTGCAGGAAAAAGACGGCATCATCACTGAAGTTCTTATATTACCTGGCACGGAATCAAGCGATTCAAATGCCGTTCTAAGGCTTTATATGATGCCGAACATTAAAGCCGCAGGCTCGGTTCACAGTCATCCAGGACCGAACCGCAGTCCTTCACAGGCTGACCTGCATCTCTTTTCTAAAACAGGTAACTACCATATTATAGTTGGCCGTCCCTATAATAGTCAAAGCTGGACATGCTATAATAGGGAAGGAGAAATAATCGAGCTTCCCGTACTTGATGTTGAATTTGATGACTATGAAGAGATTTGACTCAAGAACCTTCTCGGAAAAATAACTTTACCCAGAAAGAATTCATCGTTGCTGGAAACATCCTCAGCCAAATACACTTTTCTGTAAACACAACTATTAACAAAAAATTTGACAGTATCCAGAGCTGGCAAGCTGTATCAAATAACCGACAGATAGCTACCAAATAACCGGCAAGCAAATTATAAATAACCGGTAAAAGCTTTTTGAGTATCGATGTAAAAAACTTTATGTAGTTATTGCAATTTTCCGACTGTTGACCGAATCCCAATCCCTACCTTCATTCTGATAGTCTACCAAAAATGTTTTATTTACAGATACATATTATTTAGAGGATACATCCGTACTTAAGGTATCTGAAAATAAATGATCTCTTGCTTTAGAGGTTGTATCCGGGCAAACACTCTGGGACTAAGACCAGGTGGCCTTCATATAACTGGAGGTAGTAATCCGAATGCCTACATGCCAAGATTGTAGATATTATACGGCTATTGATGAGCTAAAAGGCGAATGTTTCAGCCTGGGTTTTGAAGTGCACGGGAAAACCGATTCCAAGAAGTGCCCGGAACGGGCTTTCAGGCCAAACAAAGGCCCTAAATCCAAAAAGTCTGGAGCGCATAACTACTAAAAACGTGAAAATAAAAGGCAGAAAAGGCTCAGAAGAAAGAAAGAGCTTAAAAGAGGTTTAAAATGTTAAAATAAATTGAACCGAACCTCCAGCCCTTGCATAAATTCCGGTGTATCTTAATAACTTATTTTTTGCTTGCCGGGATCAAATGAACTAAACGAAATCTCATTAAATTTTTTGTTTTGTATCTACTTTTACTCATTTTCCACCCTATCACTCATAGAGATCCCCATAATTCATGTAATTTTATTGCCTGTTATGTTTGTCCTATAACCTGACAGACATGGAAAAAATTTACTTAATAGTTTATAACACAACTATAGGGAAAAGAAAACATCTGTACCCGTAATTATACCCGCCCTTTTGAGAACAAGTGCTATTCCGTAACCATTGACCTGCAACCGCTGGGCCGCAACCGCTGGGCCGCAACCGTTGGGCCGCAACCGTTGCGCCGGTTGATCACGCCGTCATGACGTTTTAGATTTAGCAGTAATTTTCGCTAAAGCCTTTTTTGAAAAGGCTTGTGATCACGCCGTCATGACGTTTTAGATTTAGCAGTAATTTTCGCTCAAGCCTTTTTTGAAAAGGCTTGTGATCACACCGATAGGGTTCGGGGATAAGATTTAAAACTCAAATATTGACTTGTCATTTTCGATAAAACCTTTTCTCAAAAGGTTTTCGATAGAACCTTTTCTCAAAAGGTTTTCGCTCAAGCCTTTTTTGAAAAGGCTTGTGATCACGCCTATAGGGTAGGGTATAAGTTCTTCAAACCCAAACACTGCTTGGAGTTTTCGCTCAAGCCTTTTTTGAAAAGGCTTGCGGTAAAGCAGTTTTTAAAAAGGCTTGGGGGACTAACAGCTGACTTCATATGTGGTTTCAAGAACTTCCTGGGCAATCTGAATGAGCCTGAACCAGGTATTCAGTGCTGAACGCAGGGATACTGCGTCTTCAGCTTTTACGCTGAGTACAAGCTTATTTTTATCTTCAAGGGACAGGCCTATTGCAGACCTTTGTGAAAAACTGTCGTCGAGTTCGGGCAGGAGAGCCATGTAGACCGTTTCTGCAGTTTCAGTTTCAAAAGCAAATTCTGCGAAAAGTTTCAAGGAATTCCCTCTGATAAATGTTCTTTGCATATTTTTGAGATGAGTAAGGGGAAAAATCGGTTTCCAGTTTCTTGCGAGAATTGTCTTAAGATTCTTATCATGGAAAATTCTTATTATATAATTCATTATATAAATTGATTTATAAATTTTGCTTTAAGTATAAGGATTTTGAGGTCAATACTTTTTAAAACCTCGAAGATTAAGTTTAAAAAGGGACGTTCCATTGCCTATAAAATTAATATCTTTTTCTCCAATTACTATTAAGGTGGAACCTGGAGGTAATTGATCAATTTTATCGCTTTCCACTCTTAGAAAATGGAAAAAAGACTCAAAAGCGTCCGCAATTTCTCCCTGTCCTGTAAGCCTGGGCTCGATATCGGAAAACCAGTAAGAATCAAGTTCCTTGGAGTACCAGTCCGTAAACCTGAGTGAAAAAAGGAGCTTTCCGGCTTCGTCGTAAAAGCTGAGTTCCCCTGGATTTCCGTGGTATTCTCCTACGACTATAAGAGGTCCTCCTTCCGCAAACTCCAGAAGTTCCTGCATTCCCATTTTTCCGCGCGTTATACATCTGCCAGCTATAAACCGCGAAAGCAACTTGCAAAGCGTCCTGGTTCTTGCAGAAGGTTTTCGAGAAGAGGTAACCAGCATACTTCCCTTGACAAGTTAGAAGTATATATTACTTTCTCTCCATGGTTCTGAAAGCAGGAAGGCCGGAATTAAATAATCAAGTCCTGATTTTTTTCTCTTCCTGAAGAATGTTTTCCGTGTGATTCTGCATCTGCGAGTTTTGGAGTGAAGAATAGATTTCTTGTAAGCCTTGTAGAATTTTAAATCCTTTATCAGTAATCATATAGTCACCTCTCTCATGCATCTGCAGAATCAAACCGTTGTCTAAAAGTTTCTGCAGGTGAAAAAGCAAGTTTCCTCCTCTAAGGTTTGTCAGTTCAGAGAAAGCAGAGAAACTTTTCATTTCGTATGCAACTGCCTTTAGAATTTCAAGACGATGGTTATTTGAAACAGGTTCCAATATCTCACTCATAATAGTATCAGTTTTAATGGATGAAATACTGGATTTGTGCTCCTGGTTATCTGAATAAACCCTCATAGAACGCATAAGATTAACCTGTTTAATAAAGAGGCTCGAAACTTCAGAAAAACACTGCTCGCATTTACTGAAAGGTGCTCCACATCTCAATTCATCTAGCCTTTTTCTATTGTTTGAAATTAGAATGCCATCAACTTTGCCATGTTTAATAAGTTCCGCATTCTGTTGCAGGAAAGATGTAAATATGGAAGTGCAATTTACTTTCTCAGGGCACTTTTTTACCATATTGCGCTCAAGCCCAGTTTCTACGTCTTCGAATAGATGATTAAGAAGAATATTTGAATACTCGCGTTTTGAGTTTTCAAGAGCAGCTTCGAAGTAAAGTTTGTTTGAACATTCAATTATTTTTTTAATATCATTATGTATCTCAGAAAGTTTCTCCCTAACAGCCTTCATTTCCTCTGTTTTCTGATCCTCCGATACTACCTGGTTCACAGGACATTTTTCTTTAATACTGTTTTCTACTCCCAATCTTAAAACTCCATAATTTGTCTTTCTTTCATTTTTAAATCTTTAACTTTATTTTTTGTGTATTTTTTTAACTCTCAGAGTCATACTAACACACTTAATACATTTCAATGACGATTAAATATATAATTGTAACTGAACTATAAATACTTAACATACAAAGGGCGCCAATGATTAAAAGAAAGGAGGTGACTTCATGGTAAAGTGTGGAATTTGTGGAGGAGAAGCTCCAAGGCAACCAGGTATCACGGATGAAGGAACATGTGATCTTTGCGGTAGGAAAGTTATGCTTGCGGAAGAATGCTTGCAGAAGAAAGCAAAGAAAGAGTGAAACAGGTCCGGTAATTATATTATTTAAATAAAAACGTAATTTCGTTAAACAATAAAATGAAGATGAAAATTCTGAAAATGAAAATATCTGAAAATTCCTTTACTTTACAAAAACAAAGTAAAGATTATTTTTCTTTCTTTTAGCGTAAACAAAATCTGTTTTCTCATTACTTTGTGATCACATTATATCGTAAAACTATCAGGCTTCCGAAATAAGGAGTAAAAATATGATAAACGACGAAAACTACAGGAAACTGGAAGAAAAAGCAAAAGAACTGGGGGCAAGTAACGTAAGACTCATCCAAGCAGCAGATATTGTGGTTGAAGACCGAACAGTTTTAAAGTGCATTTTTGGGTGCAATGGTTATGGAAGCCGGGTATGTCCTCCGTTCGTTCCTGCAGTAGATGAATTTAAAAAGATGCTTGCAGATTACGAATGGGCTCTTCTTGTCGAATGGAAATCGGATAATATTTTTTCCCGAGAAGTCAGTGAGAATTTCTCGAAATACTCCATTGAGCCTCCCAAAGATGAGATTGTAAAACAACAGTACCAGAATAACCTGAAAACAATAATGAAAGACCGTAAAGAAATAATTCAGCCTGGAGTCCTGGAACTTGAAAAACTTGCCTGGACACTTGGCCATAACACAGCTCTTGCAACCTTTCCAGGAATGTGTACCTGGTGTGCCACAAGCGACTACTCGAGCGTAAAATGTGCCGGAGATAAAGGTCCCTGTCATCACCCTACTCTCCGCAGGCCATGTCTTATGGGGCTTGGTATCAGGATGGATAAAACACTTGATAAACTTAACACGCCACTTCAGAAGTTTCCACTGGATGATACTGCACCTTTGCCCTATACCCTGATATTACTTGATTGATAGAAAAAAGCTTTTTAAGTGTTATTTTGCATGAGAGTAAATTAAAGACATAAGATTAAGTGTTATTTTGCATGAGAGTAAATTAAAGACATAAGGTTAAGTGTTATTTTGCATGAGAGTAAATTAAAGACATAAGGTTAAGTGTTATTTTGCATGAGAGTGCATGAAAGTACACGAGGATGTTTTCCTCAAGTATTCTCCTATTATTCCAAATTTAAGAGTACTTTTGTTGGGAAACCTAAATACATATTATATTATTTGCCCAAAACAAGCATTCTTGTATTCTTAGTTTTAAGGTTGATTTGGGAGGAACCTATAAAGATAGTGTCCTGAGAAAAGTAAAATGACTTTTCTCCTTTTTAGAGAGATCTGAGAGCACAGGGTCCGGTTGCACATTTTCCACAGGCAAACTGATTAAGTTCGGGAAAAACACTGGCGTTTTCCTGAAGCTGCCTGTAACACTTTTCTTTGTCAAGTCCCCTTATACTGAGGGCTCCGGCCGGACATCTGTCCACACAAACAAGGCACCTCTCTCCTTTTTTGTAACGGCAGAACTCTTCATTTGGGCGCAGAGTGGGAGGAATTTCGGCAGAGATCAGCAGAGTCCCAAACCGGCCTGCACACCCTGCTTTTGTAATAAGCATATGGTGGACTCCAAAAGTACCCAGTCCCGAAGCATAAGCAGCACTTTTGTGGGACCAGGCAACGTCGAAGCCTTTACTCTTATAATCAAAAATAATTCCAGGCACAACAGCCCGTATATCTTCTTCTGCCAGTTCAGCCTTTAGTTTTTCATTGATTTTACCTATGAGACAGTCGGTTTCACTTTTGGCCTGAATCCATTCACTTATAGGGCCAGGAGACTGCCAGTTCTGTTTCACAAGTTCTTTTTCAAACGGCAGGAAGAAAGAAACAACAGTTTTAGCTTCGGGAAAAATCTCTTTAGGGTGCAGGTGATGAGGACCAATGATCTTTTTCATTTCATCAAAAATTGGGTCACTGGCTGAAGCATAGCCTATGAGAGGTTCGCGATATCGAGTCTTAGTGCACGGACTTGCAATAGCTCCCTTGATAATACTTTCAATTTTGTTTTTAAGAGTCATATGTCTTTCCTTTTACCATTGTAAATAAAGTATATTTTTTCCACTAGTAAATGAAATATACTTTTTCCACTAGTAAATGAAATATACTTTATTCACTAGTAAATGAAATATACTTTATTCACTAGTAAGTAAAGTCCATTTTTTTCATTACTTTATGATGAAACTTTCCATTTTACTATGAAAAACAAAGTTCTACTTTATACAGGTTGCTCCTCTGAAACAGATTCGTATAGTTTCCGCCTCTCCGGTGGCATGGCCTCAACATACTTTTTTGCCTCCTCAGGAGACACTGCCTTAAGAGTTCCATCCAGTTCCTGTATGACCACGCCACTTTCGGTAAGCATCTTATAACGTGCTTTCCGTATTTCTTTGTCAGGGTGGCAGACAAAATGACAGCTGGAACAGGTATATTCCATTCTATTTCCTGGAATTAGACATATGAAAAATCCGCCTTTAATTTTAGGTCTTTCCAGGTACGCTTCTATGGTTTTAGGCAACGCAGCAATAAAATCCTCATCTTTTTTGGGGATTTCAAAACGTGCAGGAGACCAGGTGGACCATTTTCCCGAAGAATTCAGACCCGTAAGCCCACCGCAGACAAGGAAGCAGCGGCTGTTACTTCTCCTCTTCCCATAGCTAAACTCTTTTCCTCCAAGAGTTACAGTGACCTTCTCAAGTGGGTCCACATATCCGGACGAACAGACAGCAAGACAGATCTTGCATTCGTCACAGTAATTTTCGTCTTCAGGCAGGGGTTCTGTTGGGATAAGTTCAGCATCCGTAACTACCGACGCCAGTACAATTGCTGACCCGTATTCACTGGTGATAATGTTCCCTGAATACCCAAAATGCCCTATTCCGGAGCGGACAGCAAGATATCTGTGGGAAATAGGTGGATGCATATCCAGCAACCAGTTTTCCGAGTCCTGACGGTAAACAAAATTCGCAATCTGCGGAACAGCTTTGTAACCATACTGCTGTAAGAATCCTGCCATTTCGAGGGCTACTCCATTGGCAAGGGTAGTGGTCCGTACCTTATTAGTGTCAAGAGCTTTATTTTCCTCTTTTCTAAAATAAGGTTCAATAAGGCTCTGGTCAAAAGCTAGGGCAAAAACGACTGCAGATTTTGCGTCTGGCAGAACGTATGTAAGATCGGCAGAAGGAGGGCCGCCTGCAAGAGTTTCAGTAGTCGCAATGCCCACTTTAAAGGCTCCAAGGGTCAAAGCCATCTCTTTGAGTTCTTCAGTTAGTTTTTCAATCTTGGACTTGTCCGTAGTATGTTCTTCCATTTTCTATTCCTCAAGCAAACTCAATATTAACCGTAATCAAACTATTTTATAGGAGGTAATTCATATATATTTTATGTGCATTTAAATATACTAGTTAGCTAAAGTATACTTGAATAACCTTTTGTGCGTTTTCGTTAGTTCCTGACAAACAGAATGAAACAAAACTTAAACTCTGTAAAAACCGTTCTTATTTTTTTATATTACTTTTTGCATTTAAAACACATGGCTTTTTTCTGACAGATATCAAGAGACATTAAGAGAAAAGCTATGTGTTCCTTATACTTTCTATGTTTGATGTCAGGTAATTGGCAGAAAATATCATAATTCTATAGGCTCTGGGAATTATAAAGTTCAAAAATAGAGTTCAAAAATAGAGTTCAAAAATAGAGTTCAAAAATAGAGTTCAAAAATATTGAGGAAATTGTGAAAAGGAATCAAAATCCGTGAGTTTTTCAGTTCCTAAAAAATACTGAGCATAGCAACTGTTTATTGCTATTACCTCGATATATAAAACAAAGTAAAGTTTGGTATATGTTTTGTCTGAATATAGAGCGCCTATTTTTTGTTTGCCCTACGCATCGAATTTACGCATTGAATTATTAGATATGAGGGCTTAATTCACAGAAGCCCATTTTTATCTAATACTTTCGTTTGTCAGCCGGGTTAAACCAGCATCCTTACTCGGCTTTAATGCGTTTAATGTTTGTAGGACGCTCTTTTACCAGGATTCTGTGCCAACAGTACGG
>Ga0074193_1003006_pt1 | contig 13470 bp, 9 predicted proteins | sample EPASupsiteHSE605_FD_64523 | JGI IMG/M metagenome (GOLD analysis project Ga0074193, IMG submission 64523) | Bioremediated contaminated groundwater from EPA Superfund site, New Mexico - Sample HSE6-05 | ecosystem: Environmental > Aquatic > Deep subsurface > Groundwater > Contaminated ... | reverse complement strand
GACTCATTGCCAAGTCTTCACCCAGCATGGTTCGGGAATCAGCTTTGGGAGGCTTCCCATATTCGTTGGGTGCCAACGGTCAGATTACCAATGGTTATATCAGTGGTACTTCTACAACTTATTATTTCTTCTACAACTGGGTAATGAGCGGCGAATGTGAATCAGCTCGTACAGCAGTTTCTGCAAACATTAAAACCGCTCCGGTTATCACTGTTGCAGCAAACGATTCAACCATTTGTCAGAACGAATCAGTCAGCCTCACAGCAACCAGTGCCAACGATCCGGACTATGCCTATTCATGGACTCCGGTTGTAGCTACTGGTGCCACACTCAATGATTCTCCGATGACAACCACAACCTACAATGTTGTTGCAACCGATAGCACCGGCGGAATCAACGATGGTTGTATTGCCTATGGTTCGGTTACTGTAACTGTTAATCCTTCTCCAATACTTGTTTCAGCTTCTGCTTCAGATAGCTCAGTCTGCTCCGGATCGTCCATTAATCTTTTTGGAAATGGAGATCCGAATATTAATCCGACAGAAACTCTGATGACGGAAAGTTTTGAAAATGCAGGTGCAATCCCAAGCGGTTGGGCATCGGAACTTGACGTGGATGGTAATGCTACAAACGCAACATTTTACTACACCACCAGCAGTACCTACCCAACTGGATTTACAGCTTATGATGGTTCCTACTTTGTTCGATTCAATTCATACAGTGTTAACTCTCCAAATGCTGCTCGTCTGAAAACCAGCAACCCAATTTCAACAATAGGCAAAACAGGGTTGGAACTCAGCTTTGCATGGACTGTTGATGATGGATACACTTCCAGTCATGACTCCCTCTCAATTCAATATTCAACTGACGGAACCACCTGGAATACCGTAATGGGAATTATCAGAAACGACACCGTTGATGCATGGACAATGCAAAATGTAACATTACCTGTTGCTGCAGAAAATCAGGCAAGTCTTTACATTGCTTTCCTGTTTACTTCAGCTTATGGCAATGACTGCCACCTGGATTATGTCAATCTTACAGGTTTAAACGATGTTACTCCCACATATACCTGGACATCAACTCCTGCTGGATTTACTTCCGGAAATCAGAACCCTGTAAACGTTGCGCCCACAGCGAATACAACTTACACACTGGCTGTTGAGAATATGTTCAACTGTATCACCACAGATGATGTAACAGTTACAGTCAACCCGCTCCCGATTGTTTATCTTGGTTCGGATCAGGATATCTGTGACACAACAACCATCACCCTCGATGCCGGTAACCCGGGCTCAACCTATACATGGTCAACCGGCGGAACCAGCCAGACTGAAGATGTTCTTGGTTCTGACCTGGGCGCAGGTGCCAATGTGGTTTCTGTTACTGTAACCACTGCTGCCGGCTGTATCGGATTTGACGATGTTACCATTAATGTTACCATCTGCGACGGAATCGAAGATCCTTCGGTTCAGATTTCATACTACCCGAATCCCGCTACCGATCAGTTGAACCTCGATCTGAGCCAGCTGCCAAGCGGTGACTATCGTTTCGAACTGCTCGATATGCAGGGACAGAAAGTCATTGACCGCATCATCATCAACGATGGTTCAGTTATGACTCTTTCTCTTACTGATGTTGCTCCTGGTTCATACATTATCAGTGTAACCGGAAACAACAACAGCTTCCGTAACTACCTCAGCATTCAGAAATAATCTCTGATAATTGCTATTCCGAAACCGCCTCAGCAATGGGGCGGTTTTTTTATGCCAGTACTACCCGGTGCACAACGCTCTGCTTCGATGCTATAAACACCTGTACTGATTTTGTTGACAACTTTCAATTTGTCCATTTCCGGATTTCTATTACATTTGTACGTTGATATATTGCTGATATGGATTCATTTGTTGTTTCTGCCCGTAAATACCGCCCGGCTTCGTTTAAAAGCGTTGTCGGACAGGAAACTATTGTCAAGACTCTGCAGAATGCCATCATCAATAATCATCTGGCGCAGGCATTTTTATTCACAGGTCCGCGTGGGGTTGGTAAAACCACCTGTGCGCGTATCATGGCCAAAACCATCAACTGCACGAATCTGACTCCCGAAGGCGAAGCCTGCAACGAGTGTATATCGTGTCAGTCTTTCAACAGTTCGGCATCTTTCAATATTCATGAACTCGATGCGGCTTCGAACAATTCGGTTGAAGATATTCGCAATCTGGTAGAACAGGTGCGGGTGCCGCCACAGGAGGGAAAATTCAAGATATACATCATCGATGAGGTTCATATGTTGTCAGCCAACGCTTTCAATGCGTTTCTGAAAACACTGGAAGAACCTCCGGCCTACGCCAAATTTATTCTGGCTACCACCGAACGTCACAAAATTATTCCAACCATTTTGTCGCGTTGCCAGATTTATAATTTCAAACGCATTTCGGTCGAAGACATTGCCGGGCATCTGGCTTATGTGGCCGAAAGCGAAGGAATCAATGCCGAATCGGATGCATTGCACATCATAGCACAAAAAGCCGATGGTGCCCTGCGCGATGCCCTTTCCATCTTCGATCAGATGGTGACTTTCAGCGGCAACCAGATCACCTATCGTTCGGTTATCGAGAATCTGAATATTCTTGACTTTGACAATTTTTTCCAATTCACTGATTTCTTCATTCGCGGTGATTACAAAAATGCGCTGTTACTGCTGAATGAAATTACCGGAAGCGGATTCGACGGACAACACATCATAACAGGACTGGGAAATCATATCCGTAATTTATTGATTGCCCGCGATACTTCAACGGCTGTTCTGCTCGAAATGGGAAATCAGCTATCGAAACGTTATACCGACCAGGCAGCACTGACACCGGAATTATTTCTGGCCACGGCGCTCGATTTGCTTACATCGGCCGAGTTTACCTACCGGCAAAGTAATGTGAAGAGCCTGATGCTCGAAAATCTGGTGCTGCAACTCAGCCTGATTCCTGACAAACTTGCTCAACAGAGCGAAGCAAAAAAAAAAATAACGGAATCTGATTCGGACAACAGCACCGCAAAAGAACCGGATCCCATTTCATATTCGGCATCGGTAAAAACAACTCCAAGCGAAGAAGACACTTTGAAAAATGCTCCGGCTTTAAACAAAGTCAGCATTTCGGAGCAACTGAAAAAGCTGGAGAAAGTCACTCGCTCAGAACCTCAGTTCGAAGAATTCGATCGCAATAAACTGCTCAGTGCCTGGAATGAATACTGCGAATCGATTAAAACCAGTAAAATAAATCTGTATTCAATTCTCGTCAATTCATCTGTTGAAAAAACCAGCGACAATCACATTGAAGTGACAGTTGACGGGCCGATGAAAAAAGCCGAAATTGAAGCAGAAAGAAATCATGTGATTCAAACCATGCGTAAGCTTCTGAAAAACGAAGGCATTCTTTTGAAAATACGAATGACCGAAAAATCAGAACAAATAAAAGCGCCCGCATTCGCCGATGAGAAGCTGAAATCAATCATTGAAGAATTTCCGGGCGTAACCCACTTGATTGAATCACTCAACCTGCAGGCAGAATTTTAAAACCCGAAAAATAAATTATATGAGAACAATTGCTTTATTCCTGACCCTGATGTGTGCTGCAGTCATTACACAGACTGCTGTTGCGCAAAGCGGCACCGGAAGTAAACATTACAAGTACGAAACGGTTCCCGGCGACCCGTTGAATGCTCGTATTTACACCCTCGACAATGGTTTGAAAGTGTACATGACCGTGTACAAAAACGAACCGAGAATTCAGACCTACATTGCTGTAGCGGCCGGAAGTAAAAACGACCCGCACGAAACCACAGGTCTGGCGCACTATTTCGAACATATGATGTTTAAAGGAACGCCGCATTTCGGTACTTCCGATTACGCCAAAGAATCGGTGCTGATTGCCAAAGTCGATTCCCTGTTCGAAATTTACCGGACTCTGACTGATGAAAAAGAACGTGCTGCCATGTATAAAATCATCGACAGTGTTTCGTTCGCAGCTTCGAAATATGCTATTCCGAATGAATACGATAAACTGATGGTGTCTATCGGTGCCGAAGGAACCAACGCATATACTTCGCTTGATCAGACTGTGTATGTTGAGAATATTCCTTCCAATCAGCTCGACAACTGGGCTTTCATTCAGGCCGACCGCTTTGCAAATCCCGTTCTTCGTGGTTTCCACACTGAACTTGAAACCATTTACGAAGAAAAAAATATGACCATGACTTCCGATTCAAGAAAAGTTTTCACGGCTTTACTCGAAGGAGTGTTCCCTACACATGAATATGGCACACAAACAACCATCGGAACACAGGAACATATCAAAAATCCGTCGATGACCAACATCCGCAAATTCCACTCCCAGTATTATGTTCCAAACAATATGGCTATAGCTCTTTCGGGCGATTTCGATCCCGATGCAGCTATCCAGGTCATTGATAAATACTTCGGTTCGTTGAAACCGGCCACAGTTCCTCCTTTCGTGCCTGCTGTTGAACAACCCATTTCAGCTCCGGTTGAAAAAACAGTTCTTGGTCCCGATGCAGCCAATCTGATGATTGGTTTCCGTTTTCCGGGCGCCGGCACCGATGATGCACTCAAACTCGAATTACTGGATATGATTCTGTCGAACAGCGCCGCTGGTATGATTGATCTGAACCTGACCAAAAAACAAAAAACCCTTAAAGCCGGCTCGGGCTGCTACATTCTGAAAGATTATTCTGTGCAGCTTTTGTTCGGAACACCTAAAGAAGGCCAGTCGCTGCAGGAAGTACGCGATTTATTGCTGGGTCAGATCGAAGCCATTAAAAAAGGTGAATTCGAAGACTGGCTCCTGCCTGCCATCATCAACGATCTGAAACTGAAACAGGTGAAAGCTTTCGAAGATAACGACGCACGTGCTGATGCATTTGTTGAATCATTTATTCTGGGTGTTCCCTGGAATCAATACATCAGCAAACTCGACCGTATGGCCAAATTTACCAAACAGGATATTGTTGATTTTGCCAATGCCAATTTCAAAAACAATTATGTTGTTGTTTACAAAGAAACCGGTAAAGACGAATCCATTAAGAAAATTGCGAAAAACAAGCTGACCAAGCTTGATATGAACCGCGATATGGAATCGGCTATGCTGAAACAGGTGAAAGAATCAAAAGTTAATGAAATTGAGCCTGTATACATTGATTTTGAAAAAGACATTACCGTTTCCAATCTGAAATCAAACATTCCGTTATACTATGTGCAGAATAAAGAAAACAAAACATTCAGCATGTATTACGTGTTTGATATGGGCAGCAATCACAATAAGAAACTTCCCTATGCTATTGACTATCTGAAATTCATTGGTACCGATAAAATGTCGGCCGAAGAACTGAGTAAAAAATTCTACAGCGTTGGCTGCGAATTCAATGTGTTCAATTCTGAAGATGAAGTATATGTACAACTCAGCGGTCTGAGTGATAATTTTACTGAAGGTCTCAACGTGTTCGAAAACCTGCTGGCAAATGCTACTCCTAACGAAGAAGCCTGGACCAATTTTGTCAACGATGAAATGAAATCGCGAGCCGATGCCAAGAAAAATCAGCAATATGTTTTTGGATATCTGATTGGTTATGGTATGTATGGTCAGTTAAATCCGATGAATGATATTCTTTCGGAAAAAGATCTGAAAGCCATGACAGCTACCGAAGCTGTTGATATCATCAAGTCATTGCTGAGTTACAAACACCGTGTATTATTCTACGGCGACACACAACTGGCCGATCTGACCAAAACACTGAATGAAAAACACAATGTTCCTGCAACGCTGAAAGATGTTCCTGCAGAACGCGTGTACACACAACAGCCAACCGAAAAGAACATTATTTACTGGGTGCATTTCGATACACCACAGTCCACAATTCTGATGCTCAATCGTGGTGAGAAAGGCTTCAACCAGGCGCTGAATCCAACGCTGCGTTTATTCAATGAATATTTCGGCGGCAGCATGAACTCCGTGATCTTCCAGGAAATGCGCGAAGCCCGCGCTCTGGCTTATACTGCAATGTCTTTCTATCAGGCTCCCGATAAAAACAAAGATCATTATATCAGCCTTTCCTACATTGCAACACAATACGATAAAATGCAGACTGCTATCGATGCTTTTATTGAACTCATGAATGCCATGCCCGAATCGGACAACGCTTTCAACCTGGCCAAAGACGGTATTATTAAACAAATCCGTACCGACCGCACTACCCGCGACGACATTCTGTGGAAATACGAAGAATACAAAAAAATTGGTGTTACCCAGGATCTGAACAAAGAGATTTATGCAAAGGTTCCTGCTATGACCATTCAGGATCTGAAAAATTTCCAGACTACCTATCTCAAGGACAAACCGCACACCTACCTCATTGTTGGTGACCGCGAACAGCTTCCGCTTAAAATGCTGAAGAAATACGGCAAAGTGAAAGAAGTTAAAATTGAGACATTATTTGGTTACTAAAAAAAGTAGATTTTCTGAAAAGGTGAGCCTCGTTGCTCACCTTTTTTTATCTTTGGGGTGTCGCATTTTCTGTTCTGCGATCATTAATATTGAATGCTCATGAAACGATATTGTTTGTTTTTATTATGCTTACTCGCTGTACAACTGTCCCCGGCTCAGTATTTCACATGGGGCACCGAATCGTTTCAGAAATGGAAAATACGATCGACACCACATATTAATGTCATTTCGCCACTCCCGCAACCAACCGATACCGCATTTATCAGGTATTTCGATTCTGCTGCGGTGTATCAGACCCGTCTAATGCCCTCAAAACAACGACGTCTGAATATTGTGCTGCATCCAAATACATTGCTCTCAAACGGTTTTGTGGCGCCGGCTCCCATACGGTCCGAATTATTTACCATTCCCTCGCGCGATTTTTATCCGGGCTACTGGCCACAGCAATTGGCCTGGCACGAAATGCGGCATTATGCACAAACCATGGTGGCATACGATCAGATGAAAACACGCTTCGGATTTGTCTTTGGTGAATATCTGGCCGCAGGTTTTATGGGCCTTGTAGTACCCTCATGGTTTATCGAAGGCGATGCGACGGCCTCTGAAACTGCATTCCTGAACACTGGCCGCGGCCGCTCACCATCTTTCTCAACACCGCTTCTGGCGCAACTTTCGGCCATGGAATCCATTCAGAGTTATGACAACTTTTTGCTGGGCTCCGATAAAAACTACATGCCCAATCAATATCTGTACGGTTACTGGATGGTGGCTTCAGCACAGAAACAATACGGAGCCGGCTTCTGGCCTCAGGTGTACGCCGAAACTTTTATGAAAAGCAATTTCGGCATGTTTCCGCGTACGTTTAAAGAATACAACAAACTGAACATGCCGCTGCGGATATTTCATCACCAGACACTGAAATCGCTCAAAGATTCGGTGAATGCTGAAATCAATAATAATTCATTTCCCAAATATCCCGGAATCACAACCGCTGACGAATATGCATCGTATAGATTTATTATGTATGATGGTATTAAACATATTCTTGCTTACAAACAGCCCCTGCACGGTGAAGCCTGCTTTGTTGTAATGGAAGGTACCCGTGAAAAAGTTTTGCATTATCCGGGGCTCATTCACGATGAAAGCTTCGCCTTCGACGGCCGATATGTGTATTATTGCGAATACAGACCGCATCCACGGCGCGAAATGATTGATTACACACGCCTGTGTAAACTCGATGTAACCACAGGAAAAGTAACCGTTATTTCATCTTCAGGAAAAGATTTATTACCTGCTGTCAGCCCGCATGGAAACCTGCTTGCAGTTTGCTCCTACGTGCCCGATGGAACCTATCAGGTACGCATACAAAGTTTGCTGAACGGCCAAACACTGGGATGGGCCACGTTTCCATACCACAAACAACCGGTGTCACTCGCGGTAAACAATCAGGGATCGCTGTTGTATATGATCATGCAAACTCCGAATGAAAGGCAGATTGTGCGCTTCGATGCCACCACCAAATCGCAGGAAATACTTTTCAGTTCGCCCGATAAAAATATCAGCAATCTGATGCTGACCGAAGACGCATTGTACTTTAGTGCAAACCTGAACGGCAACGATGAAATTTATCGTTTACAACTCTCAGGCGGCACACCTGAATGTCTCACCAATACACGCTTTGGCGCTGCGTTTCCTGTACTGAATGAGGATAAACTTTTTTTCAGCGAAATGACCGATCAGGGATATCAGTTGCGCCGGACAACCATTCAGCCTGTTGAGGCTTTCCCGCGCTGGAAATTTATGTACAATCTGGCCGACACACTCGCTCAGCAAACTTCGGAACGCTGCGACAGTATTGACTTTAAGGCTCAGCCTATGGCTGTAGCACAACCATATTCAAAAGGCAAACATCTCATTCATGTTCATTCGTGGGGTCCTTTTACCATCGATCCTTCAAGCGAAAGCGTAAACCCCGGCATTCAGTTCGATTCGCAGAATATGCTCAGCACTTTTACAGCCTCGGTTTTCAGCGGATATAATCTTTCAACAGCCACCATCGAATCCGGTGCGCAAATTAACTACGAAGGCTTTCTGCCCATTCTGTCGCTTGGATATACCAATTATATTCCCTCTGATAGTGACGGCGGCAATAAAAGCTACAACAATCTGATTCTGTCAGCTTCGCTGCCATTGGTTTTCACGCGACATGCCTGGACATTCCGCGTCACACCACGCATCGAAAGCCGCCCCTGGAGCGCTGTTCATCGTGAAGACTCCATGGTTTCATACGAACGTCACGCGGCGTTTTTATCTTTATCAGCATCGAAAAGGACCAACAGCAGAAACATGTATCCCAGGCTGGGTGCGTTTTTCGGAGGATCGGCCATGTGGCAGTCCTATAACAACGAAAAGGGAACACTCATCGCAGCAACAGGCGGATTCTGGCTTCCGGGTGTTTTTCGTCATGACGGATTTCGCATCCGCGGTGGTTACGAAATGCGCGACACGCTCGCTTTGCCCTTTACCACAGCAATGTCGGGGCCACGCAATTACAATCTGTTGAGAAATCCAATCGAATCATTTGTGTCGGGCGAATATGCCACACCCCTGCTCTACCCCGATGTACACCTGGGTTCATTGATTTTTCTGAAACGCATCAATGGTATGATCAGCTATGATTACAGCATTACAAAAAACGACCGGAATATTTCATCCATCGGCATTCACCTGATGACCGATGTACATTTTCTGCGCCTGTATGCGCCGGTACGCCTGGTGTTTTCGGAATACTACATGCAGCCCGCCAATAGATGGGATTTCCAGTTCGGGCTGAGTTATGATTTGTATGCGTATTGATGGATAGGGGCTGTCTAAAAAATAGCGGGTTGTTACGACATTCCACCGTCCGCCAGCTGGCGGACATGGAACCGTCGTAACAACAGCAAAAACAACGGTTCCATGTCCTTCAGCTCCTGCGTCGCTTACGGACGATGGAATGTTGTTTTTGCGCTGAAATTTGAATTTTAAGACAGCCCCACTACCACTCAATACAACAACTCAACCTCCGTCGTGTCGCACGGAATGGTGTGTATGGTGTCGGTGTCGTATGTAATCACATTGTTTTTTGTGAGCGACTTGAAAATAATCAGATCAAATCCGCCAACCGAATTGCAATAGAAAGTTGTATCGATGCTCATGCCGCTGTAGGTGACCGGCGTTGAGCTGCAGCAATCGAAACTGCTGATGGGATTGTTGGTGAAATACGCAATCAGTTTATCGTTGTTATCGAACGGCGAAGCGTTTTTTATATGCATTTTGATAATGGCTTTCGAAGGAAATTCAAACGACTTCACCAACGGTGATTCGGGCGAAACACTGCCGGCAGACACAACTTCCTGAACCATATAGTAACCATCCTTCAGCAAGGTGAAGCGAAATGCATCGTAGGCACTTTCTTCAATATCGAAGGTAAACGAGCCATCCGATGCGGTGGTGACTGTACCCAGCGTAACATACGATGAATTATACACACCGTCAACAACGCCATTGGCCTGCAGGGTGACCTTCACACCCGCCACCGGAATGTTCTGATACGGGTCGGTCGCCGTTCCGCTGATGGAAATGGTTTTGGGGTCTTTCTTGCACGAGATAAGCAAAGACGCCATCAGAAATAAGTACAGTATCTTTTTCATAGCACTAAGGTATGGAATTTTTTCTTTTATTGACAAAATGAACATTTTTAGCTTTTTCTATTTTGAGGGACTGAAATCAATTTAAGATCTCTATGATACGTTCAAAATATTTCTCTTTTAGAACACGGATCCGCCAAGGCGGACACAGATTAAACGGATCTTCACGGACCCGCCTGCAAGTTTAACTGCAACAGGCAGTCGGGCAGGTAAAACAGATTTCGTTATTGTAACGCAAGGCAAAAGCAGCAATTCGTTACAGCAGAATGAATTTGCAAGCGAGCTTGCGGAATTCAAACTGCTGCAACGAATCAACACAACGGAGTTGCGTTGCAGAAAGCAGCTTTTGCTATCACCGCTCAAAAATCCGTGTCCATCCGTTGAATCCGCGTGAATCCGTGTTCAAAAATGGTGTGGCATATTAAAAATGATTTAGCCAACAATTGCAAATATTTCAATAATTCATATATTTGTATAAATCAAAGCCTATGAGAGCCGTCATCATTTCTATGATCCTGTTTCTGTCGGTGTTCTGTTCAAAAGCCCAGGAATATGTATCCTCTGATTACAGCGAAGAATACAGTGTTGAAGCCACTTTTGAAAGTGCAACGCTGAATTATACGGAAGAAGGAGATTCTTACTGGACACTGAAGTTTACTGCCACCGATGGCACCGAAGCAATCATTGAAAATTATTACGAAGACTTTCTGTTCTACACCATTGAAGAAGGAACCCCTGTAAACATCGGGAAAAAATTCAGTGTTACGTTGATCAATGTAGCCGACTATTACGATGATGGCAGCGAAGATTATTACTATTTTGGGGTTGCGTGTACCTTGGTGGAATGATTATGCTTGCGATGTTTTAAGATACAAGATTGAGGGTTTTAATATGAAATGTTTTTTCACACTGGTTATTGGAATAGCGATTCTGTGCCAGCTCAGTTCATGCAAGAAGCTCGGACTTTGTAAGGATTGCGAACTTAGTCTTCAACGGCAGGATAATAATGGAATAAATATGAAAACCAATGGTTATTACTTTGGAAACATTCACAGTGATAATACTGTTGATATTTATTATTTCTACCGAAATGGCGTATTTCTTCGTGGGGGTTCTGAAACATTTTCTAATGCGCAAAATGGCATAGTTTCAATTGATGATTTGAATGATATTTCAAAGGAGACGAAATATCTTTGGGGTGTTTATGTAGTTTCAGGAAATTTAATTGAAATTGAGAGTTGGATACCGGCAAATTACGGTTGCTTTAATGAGTCATACATCGAAAAAGGAATAATATTGAATGATAGCACCATACAAATCAATTACTGCGAAAAACGTAAAAACGGTAAAAAAGATTATTCTGAAACAGTTTCAAAAACGTTTCAGTTCAGCACTATCACACAAAAACCAGATAGTACAAACAATTTTATTCATTAAATTATAGAAATATCTGATGCATCATTTTGTTGATTTTAAGTCACATTACGAAGCACGGTGGCTACTGCAGGCACGCACGACCCGCGCGCGCATACATCTCCCCACGCAGGTTGCAGCATTTGCTTCGAAGCAGTTGCACGCGGCGAACATACGGCCGCATTTACATATAATTACGCTAATACTGCCGCCGCGAATTGCTGTCATCCTGAGCGGAGTCGAAGGATAGACAGCAAGCTGCGAACAGACTTGTGCGCGAGCTGCTGCCGCCGGGGTCTATGCTCCTGTTCACACTTCGACTCCGCTCAGTGTGACAGAAGCTCTATTCAAAATGACAGTGGCGGGGCGCAGTGTGACAGGAGCTGAATACTATATAGGCAGCAGCTCGCGTTGCAGCAGCGTCCTCCCCATGTCCCACAAGACTGAACCAAACGCCGCCGCCCCTGCGCTCTGCAAAAAAAATCATCACAAACATACTATGTTTATACAAAACCTGTTATATTTGCGTGGTGTCGATGAAAGGAAGTTTGGTTGCAGAAGTGCCCTGAAATGAAAACAATAATTGTTTTTTTATTACTATTTAATAGCTTCTTGTTAAACGCACAAGAACAATCAAGGTATATTGATTTAAAAAAGCTTCATATTAAAGGGGTCGTGTTTTCTGAATCCTATAAGATAGTTGGGAACTACTATCCCTGTGATCAAGGTAGAGTAACAATCTCTGATGAAGATATTATTCAAGCTGAGTTGCTATTAGAAAGGAATTTATATAAAAAAGGATTAACCTATATTAAAAGATCTGTTCGACAGTATGTTGGTTTACGTAACTGTAAAGGAGAGAGAATAGTTCTTATGCAACTTATTAGTAAAAAGTGTACAAGGCATATAAAAAGAAGATTTCAATTAGATTGGAAGAGAGATTATGTTATAGGACATGGAGATTATTTTGAAAAAAATCGATATCATTATCTAATTAATTTAGATAAGCAGATTATTGAAGAATAAGGATACAAATGTCATCATTCACAACAAATCTTAGATACATAATCCAAAACTATAAAAACCCGCTCCTATAGCGGCTTTCGCAGCATTTCGTCATCAGCAACAGAAAACGTAAAGCCCACGCACCACGCAAGCGGCGCAGGCCCCACACACGACCTCTCCGCCGCGGCGGAGCATCGCGGAGCGATCTGAGAGCGTCGTGTTGCAAGAGCGCGGGGCAGAGAGCTACCGCTGTCTCCTTCGATACTTTTGAAGCTAGCTGTTTTTCCTGGTCGCTACTTCAAAAACTCAGGATGACAGCGGGACTCAGGCACACGCGGCCAGCGCACGCAGAGTACTGCCGACGAGAAATACATTTCATTGCTTTCTGTCGGCATTTACCAATTTATGAAATACATAATATTCCTTTGGACTATCATATATTTCAAATTGGTATAAAGTGCGGAGACGGAAATGGTATTCGAAAAAAGCTCAGAAATAACCCTCGCGTTAAAAAATGAAACGCTGGCCGCAACAATTTGTATATTTGAACAAAAAAACAAATGAAACTTCTCCTCAGCGGCCTTTTGCTGGTGTTTTTCATGGGATCGGCATCAGCACAGTTTTCCGAATACGACACACTGGGAACCTATCAATACACCACCACTTACGAAAAAGCTGAATTCATCGCTGAGACGGATACCAGTGGGCACTGGGAGTTTTCGTTCCGTCACGCCGATGGAGATGTTTTTGTGTTTAAACATGCAGCTGACGGATTTGCCGACAATCTGTTGTTGAATAAAGGCCGAAACGGAGCTGCTGACTCGCCCGTAAACACCGGCAAAAAGTTT
>Ga0074193_1003004_pt1 | contig 13473 bp, 9 predicted proteins | sample EPASupsiteHSE605_FD_64523 | JGI IMG/M metagenome (GOLD analysis project Ga0074193, IMG submission 64523) | Bioremediated contaminated groundwater from EPA Superfund site, New Mexico - Sample HSE6-05 | ecosystem: Environmental > Aquatic > Deep subsurface > Groundwater > Contaminated ... | reverse complement strand
GAAATGATCACTCTGATCAAAGAAAGTGCCGCAGCTGGAAAATCGGCGTTTCCCAAAGGGTCTAAACGCATAGCCGTGACAGGAGTACCTACCGGCATGGGTGCGGAAAAAGTCATACGAATTATCGAGGAATGCGGAGCTGCTGTGGTATACATTGACAGTTGCGCAGGGATGAAACAGTTTGTGACCCTAGTCGATGAAACAAGGCCACCACTTGAAGCCATTGCAGAAAAATATTTAAATACTCCATGTTCCTGCATGAGTCCAAATCCCCTGCGTTTGGAAGGCTTTGACCCGATGATCAGGGATTATCAAATCGACGGTGTGGTGGATATCATCTGGCAGGGTTGTCATACTTACAATGTAGAGAGTCGCGTTTTGCAGGATTATCTAAAACGGAAACATGATATGCCGCTGCTTAGAATAGAGACTGACTATTCCCAGGGGGATTCTGAACAAATTAGAACAAGGGTGCAGGCTTATCTGGAAATGCTAAGTTAATATTTTTTATCAAAGCGCTCGTCTGCACGGAAACCTCTGCGGACGAGCGCTTTTGTATGCCTGGATAATTGACGCTCAAAGTACAACACAAAAACCTAATAGCGATACACCTGAACAGCGGCTTAATGTTGCCGGATACAATATGTTGAATGTTAACTCTCGAATTGTCATCTGTCGCGGTTACTACTAAATTGCTTCAGTTAACAAAAAGTACATATATTAAAAGGGTTTTTGCTTGATTATGTGGAAAACTTGATTGTTAGAATATGACGTTTATAGTTTTGAATGTTAGTGTTAGAAATCTATTTTTTATTAAAGAAGAAATTGAAAGACGTATGAGCATATAAGGAGCTGATCACGGTTGACAATAAAAAATAAGACTTTAGTCATTTGTACGATCGTAACGGCAATTTGCATGCTGTTAGTGTACTTGATGACAAAGGTGTTTATTGTTGGAAATATACTGAACTCTGAACAAAATGCGATCAAGGAGGATTTGCGTACGGCGGTCAAAGCCATCGCTTATGATCTTTCAACTGTGGAAAACTTTGCAACTGATTGGGCAACCTGGGATGATACATATCGGTTTGTGGAAGAAGTGGACCAGGAGTATATTGATAAAAACATGCATGATGGAACCTTCAAATCTCAGAGACTGAACATGATGATCTTCGTGAATAATGCCGGAGAAGTCAAACACTCCAAATGGTTTGATCTAACTCAAGAGCAAGAAGTAATTCCAACGGCGTCATTTCAAGCTTCGATTCTTGAATATTCAGAGCTTGTGCATCATAAAGATCATAAAAGCGTGAGTAAGGGTTTAGTTGCGTCGCCAAATGGGCCAATGCTGATCGTATCTAAACCAATTATCAACTCCCTGGGGCAGATGCCGGTCAGAGGATCGCTAATAGTTGGTAGATACTTAAATGAAGCTGAATTAGAGCTGCTATCGACAATAACAAATTTAAAAACGGAGCTCACGCTAACCGAAGACAGCGATAACTCAAGTGGGATCAATATTGCGGAAACAGCACATAGCGAGCTATCCGCTGAAATCTATACAAAGCAGGATATTGTCTCTGGAACAACAAAATTACAAGACCTATCGGGAACAAATAAATATATACTTTCGATGCATCAACCGCGAACGTACTACCGGCAAAGCATTCAAATGCTGCGGTTCTTCTTAGTATCTATGTGTGCAACCATGGCTTTGTTTGGCCTGATGATTTTTTTATTGATAGATCGGCATGTGTTAAGCAGCTTGGTTGCTTTAACACAAGGTATTGGCAGGATTAAGGGGTTTGAGGATGTTTCAGAAAATTTAGTAGTTAAAGGCAATGATGAAGTTTCTCTGCTGGCTGGAAAACTTGCTGAACTGTTTAGCGAACTTAAAGCATCGCATGATAGTTTGCAATTTCTAAGTACCCATGATACACTGACCGGGCTTTACAACCGCAGGTATTTTGAACTGTATGTACAGGAGTTGGAGGTAAAATCGGGTATAAATATTGGTGTAATTGTTTGTGATATGGACGGCTTGAAACTGGCAAACGATGTGGCTGGACATGCCTATGGTGATGAATTGCTGCAGGATCTGGCAGGTGTTCTGCGAAATGCAAACCCGGAAAATGCTGTGCTTTTCCGTATTGGCGGAGATGAATTTATCATCATCGTGGAAGTTGTAACTGAAGAAGAACTGAGTGTGATTTGTAAAAATATTCAATATAATATTGAAGAGTTACAGCACCATAAACAGCATAGCATTGTTCCTTTAAGTGTGTCTGTAGGCTATACCATCAGTGTTAATGAAAATTATAATATCAATGATCTGGTTAGGAAAGCAGATACATTGATGTATCGTGAAAAACTGCTCTGTAACCAAAGCAAACGCAGCGGATTAGTGCAAACCCTTAAAAGTGCACTGGAGGCAAGGGATTATCTTACAGAAGGGCATGCTCACCGGATGGCTGTACTGGCCGTTGCGCTTGCTCGACATTCGGGAATTTCGATACATAAATTACCAGATTTACAGCTGTTTGCAGAATTTCATGATGTGGGGAAGATTGGGATTCCTGATTCGATACTGTTTAAAAAGGGACGACTAAATCCCAAAGAGCAGGCAGAGATGCAAAAGCATTGTGAAATTGGTTTTAGAATTGCTCAATCCACACAGGATCTTAGGCCAATTGCTAATCTTGTTTTAAGTCATCATGAATGGTGGAACGGGGCTGGTTATCCTTCGGGACTGACCGGTGAAAATATTCCGGAGGAGTGTAGGTTACTGGCAATCGTTGATGCATATGACGCAATGACAAATGACCGTCCTTATCGACAAGCAATGACCAGTGAATTGGCGGTCCAAGAATTGCGGCGGTGCGCTGGAATACAGTTTGACCCTGTACTCGTAACAAAGTTTATTGAAGTATTAGCAAAGGAAGAGCTACAAGTAAAGAACTCATCAAGCGCAAGCTGAACATCGAGCCGACTGGCTGGAGATGCTGCTCTATCTGGGGATTAGAGTGAACATCTCCCATTAGGAAATGGGAGTTATAGAAATTGGAAATACTACAATAAGATTATGTTAAAATGAGAGGAGAATGAATATGAAGGCGGATAAAAAAATTTTACTTGGTGAATCTGAAATTCCGCGTCAATGGTACAATATCCAAGCCGATATGCCTAATAAATTAGCCCCAGCACTTCATCCCGCTACTAAGCAACCTATCGGTCCGGAAGATTTAGCACCGCTGTTTCCGATGGAATTGATTAAACAGGAAGTTAGTCAAGAACGTTGGATTGATATACCTGAAGAAGTACTTGATAAATACCGGATTTGGCGGCCAACACCGCTTATTCGCGCATATGAACTTGAGAAGGCACTGGATACGCCGGCCAAAATCTATTACAAATACGAGGGAGCCAGCCCGGCTGGCAGTCATAAGGCCAATACATCTATTCCTCAGGCTTACTATAATAAAGTTGCCGGTATTAAGCGTCTGGCTACGGAAACCGGTGCGGGCCAATGGGGCAGCGCACTTAGTTTAGCATGCAGTTTTTTTGGGATGGAATGTACAGTTTATATGGTTAAGATTAGCTATCAACAAAAACCCTACCGTCGGTCCTTTATGCAGATCTATGGCGCTGAGGTTATACCAAGTCCTTCAGATCGGACCCAAGCCGGACGTGACATGCTCAAGATTGACCCGGCTTCCTTGGGTAGTTTGGGTTTGGCCATTTCTGAAGCTGTGGAGGATGCAGCTGGGCGGAGTGATACTAATTATGCATTAGGCAGCGTACTTAACCATGTTATCATGCATCAGACAGTGATTGGCCTGGAGGCCAAAGCACAACTCGCAAAAGTAGGAGAATACCCGGATATCATCATCGGTGCCAGCGGTGGGGGCAGTAACTTTGCCGGTATCTCATTTCCCTTTATTCAAGATAAGTTTACCGGTAAAGCAGTACGGGCGATTGCAGTGGAACCTACGGCGTGTCCCACACTGACCCGAGGCATTTTTGCTTATGACTATGGTGATCTAGGTAAACTTACACCGATCGCTAAAATGTATACCCTAGGACATAGTTTTATGCCCTCTGGTATTCACGCCGGCGGACTACGCTACCATGGGGAATCGCCTCTTGTCAGTCAGTTGTTCCATGATGGATTTATTGAGGCCCAGGCTTATAATCAGCGGGAAATATTTGAGGCGGCGCTGACGTTTGCCAAAAGCGAGGGTATTATACCTGCTCCTGAATCGGCGCATGCCATTAAGGGCGCTATTGCTGAGGCCCTAAAAGCAAAAGAGGCAGGCCAGAGCAAGACTATTCTGTTCTCGTTATCCGGTCATGGCCATTTCGATATGGCCGCATATGACAGTTACTTTGCCGGTGATCTACAGGATGTTCCCTGTGATGAACAGGAACTTCAAACTAATTTAGGATATCTGCCGAAAGTGTAGCCTTTAGGAAAGCTAAAGGAACGATTGGTTAACCGCCAAGGATGCCAAGGTCGCCACCTCAGCGTCGCCTGGGGTATCAAAAATTAACTGGCACAACTTAAACTCGGGAAGTTGGCCGGGGGAATATGGTATTGAATGCTTTGGTCGATAAAACCACATAATAACAATGGACTCTTTTATCGATCAATAAAACAGGAGTGAAATTTATGAGTGCTAGGCAGGTTTTCACGGCGATGCTGCTTTGCATGGCCTTGCTTATCGGGCCAGGGCAGGCTATGGGCGCCTCTAATCTGAGCGGTTCATGGACGGTGAACAAAATTGGTTCTTTCAAAGTGCCACAGGAGTGGCAGGCAGTAGAACTTAGTGAGGTCGTAGAGCTGATGCAAAATGATATGGAAATGATGAAAGTTGGGCAAGCAGCGCTGGCCATCACACCGGAAAAAACAAATCCGCTGACAACCTTAAAAGCCACGCATATGAGTATTTACCACCTCACGATGCATGATAGTCAGGCATACCATACAGCATCCTTAGTCTTTTTTAAAGACCAACAATCTATCGGGGATTCAGAACTTCGGTTTTTCGGAACTCCGATAACCCCGGAAGAGCGGGAGCGAGTGGAAACAATGATTAAAAAGGTAAGTGATATGGCAGTTCAGAAGATTGGCGAAGTTCAATCAAATAGGATTGGCTTCACAAAGTTAGAAATGGCACCTCTGGAATTTATTGAAATTGGTGGCAAACAGGGTTATAGCGAAGGAGTAAGGATTATAGCTACCATATATGGCATCACTTGCCCGCTGTATGCTCATGGTTACGTATTTGATGCCAAAGGAAGTCTGGCAACCGCCGTGCTGGTGACAAGTGATGCGGAGCGTACATTCTGGGACCCGATCATCCGTAAAGTGGTTAAATCCTACCATTAGTTTTTTGGTATGACTTCGAGGAATTAGTGTGCTAAACGGCAGGAATTAGAGAGACAAGATAAAATGTGGTTTAAAAACAACACCAAGATAGAGAAGGAGCCTCCAAGATGACGACACCCAATCCAGCCCTACCAGGCAATTTTATTCAAAATATTATTAATGAGGATGCTAAAAGTAATAAGTATCATCAAAAAGTACACACACGCTTTCCCCCCGAACCGAACGGGTATCTACATATTGGTCATGCAAAGTCCATTTGCCTCAATTTTGGATTGGCCCTTGAGAATAACGGGTGCTGTAATCTACGGTTTGATGATACCAATCCGATTAAAGAAGATGTAGAATATGTAGAATCCATCCAGCAGGATGTAAAATGGCTGGGTTTTGACTGGGAAAACCGGATGTTCTATGCATCTGACTATTTTAACCGTATACATGATTATGCTCTACAATTAATCCAAGCTGGAAAAGCTTATGTCTGTGACTTAAAGGCAGAAGAGATGCGGGAATATCGCGGAACATTAACCCAGCCCGGAAAGAATAGTCCTTATCGTGATCGCTCTATTCAAGAGAACCTGGACCTTTTCGCAGCTATGAAAGCTGGCGCTTTTCCCGACGGAGCTCGTGTCCTGCGAGCCAAGATAGATATGGCTTCGCCTAATCTAAATATGCGCGATCCGGTGCTTTACCGAATTATGCATGCACATCACCATCGCACCGGAGACCAATGGTGTATTTACCCAATGTATGATTATGCTCATCCTATTTCCGACGCCATTGAAGGAATTACGCATTCTATTTGTACGCTGGAATTTGAAGATCATCGTCCTCTTTATGACTGGGTTTTACAGGCACTGGATATCCAAAATCCTCCTCAGCAAATTGAATTTGCTCGGCTTAATCTTAGCGCTACGGTGATGAGTAAGCGTAAATTGCGCCAATTGGTGGAAGGCGGGCATGTAAGCGGATGGGATGACCCTCGTATGCCAACCATTTCGGGCTTGCGGCGCCGGGGTTATACACCGGAAGCCATACGTGACTTTTGTGAGCGTATCGGCATTGCCAAAAGTAACAGTTTGGTGGATATTGCCTTGTTAGAACACTGTATCCGTGAGGATCTAAATAGCAAAGCACCCCGGGTCATGGCCGTGCTGCGCCCACTTAAAGTGGTACTTAATAACTATCCGGAAGATTTGAGCGAAGAACTTGAAGCGGAAAATAATCCGGAGAATCCTGCAATGGGGACCCGTAAGATTCCCTTCTCCAGGGTACTCTATATTGAACAGGAAGATTTTATGGAAGAACCGCCCAAAAAGTTTTTTCGTTTAGCCCCGGGACAGGAAGTTCGCTTAAAACACGCTTATATCATTAAATGTGAAGAAGTTATCAAAAATGATCTGACCGGAGAAATATTGGAAATCCGCTGCACCTATGACCCTGAGACTCGTAGCGGAGGTGTAAACAGCGGGCGTAAGGTAAAAGGTACTCTACACTGGGTTTCCGCTCAGCATGGGGTTCCGGCCGAAGTGCGCTTATATGAGCAATTGCTGTGCGAAGAGAACCAGGAAGATTTCCTGGCGGACCTTAACCCTAATTCGCTGGTTTCGCTAACGAACTGCCTGGTAGAACCCAGTCTTACTTCAGCAACTCCGTGTAACAAATACCAGTTTTTAAGACAAGGATATTTCTGTGTCGACCAAGATTCCTCGGAAGGGAAACTCGTCTTTAACCGTATAGTTGGGTTGCGTGATTCCTGGGCAAAGGCACAAAAAAGCTAGCAGAGCAGAAAAATAGTAACTTTGGATTAACGTATAACCCATAAAGGAGTTATCGCCATGGACAACTATGATATAGCAATTATTGGCGGGGGCCCTGCCGGTATATTTGCAGCCTACGAGCTGACTTCTTTGAACCCTCATTCGAAAATAATCCTGATCGAAGAAGGGTTGAACATTTACGAACGCAAATGTCCTATCACGGAGAAAAAAACGGATCACTGCCTTCAATGTAAACCTTGCAGTATCATGCGCGGCTTTGGTGGTGCTGGCGCTTTTTCTGATGGTAAGTTTAACTTCACAACACAGTTTGGCGGGTGGTTAATTGACTATATTCACGAAGAACAGTTGATGGAATTAATTGATTACGCTGATGAAATCAATATGAAGTATGGAGCGCCCGCGGAATATTTCAGTACCAAAAACAGCAAGGTTCGCAAGCAAGCCCTTGCGCATGACTTACATTTACTGGATGCCAAGGTTCGGCATTTGGGAACTGAAAACAACTTGCAGATACTTGGTAAGATGAATGAATTCCTTAAAGAACGGATCACCATGCTGTTCGGCGTTCATGTTTCTCAATTTCAACGTGAGAGCGATCATTTCAAAGTGACTTTGCAAGATCAGCCTAACCCCATCTGTTGTAACTATCTAATTGCTGCACCGGGTCGCGCAGGGGCGGAATGGTTTGCCAGTAAGAGTCAAGAACTGGGGCTGTCTACCTCAAATAACCAGGTAGATGTAGGCGTTCGTGTTGAAATTCCTGCAGAAATATTTCAACACATTACCGATGAACTATATGAGGCGAAATTGGTCTATCGTACTAAACAATACGGTGATCTCGTACGAACCTTCTGTATGAATCCGAAGGGGTATGTTGTGACGGAAAATACGGATGGTATTGTCACCGTGAACGGGCATAGCTATCGAGAAGAAAAAATGCATAGCAAAAACACCAATTTCGCACTCCTGGTCAGTAATAAATTTACCGAACCTTTTAACGAACCGCACCAGTACGGTAAAAGGATTGCGTCCTTTTCCAATATGTTGGGTGGCGGGGTGTTAGTGCAGCGCTTTGGAGATCTGATCAAGGGGCGACGGACTAACGAGCACCGTTTACAGAGAAGTTTTACGAAACCGACTTTAAAAGCGACGCCCGGTGATTTAAGTTTGGTACTGCCGAAGCGTCATTTAGATAACATCATCGAAATGATTTATGCGTTGAACAATATTGCCCCTGGAATGACAAATGCTGATACTCTGCTATATGGGGTGGAAGTTAAGTTCTATAGTTCCCGTATAAAATTAACTAATGAACTGGAAACAGAAATTACAAAACTATTTGCCATTGGCGACGGCGCCGGCGTAACCCGTGGCTTAGCACAAGCCAGCGCTAGCGGACTCTACGTCGCACGGACAATTCATAAAAGGATGCAGGCACACTAAAAAACGGGAGCAAGCATAAAGCTTGCTCCCATAAAATTGAACATTTGTTTTGTCTATGCACAAGCTCTATCTTCCAGAGCGGACGTAAATACCTTCCTGCCATATTTGGAAACCGTATAGGGTTATGGCAATGACAGATTCAAAAATAAATACTATGAGACCGGCATCAAAGTCAACAATTCCTCTGCGTCCAAACCAAGGCAAAACAGCAAAGGCAAATACAATATTAAAAATAGTGTCTATGGTTATATATAACCAGAAACGTCCATATGTGTATTTTAATAGCCACATTGGTATTACCGGAAAAAAGCCATAAGCATAGGTGGGTATTACAGCGAAGGGGAAAGTAGTTTCTCGAATAGCCCACCACGCGTATCTGATGCCTGTTTCAATAACAATTATGCAAAGAATTGTAGATAAGAAGCCAACAGATAGGTAACGTTTTACATCTTCTTTTGGCATCAATAATAAAGTAAACCAAGGTACAATTAACGTTCCCCATAATATTACCTGATTACTCATAGTCACCTCTATATATATCTTTTGCAATATTTTTATTGTTGGCTTGCTACTTCAAATTTATACCAAGTCCAATAAAATATTTACGCTGAACCCCATTTGAATACTAAGTAATTTAGCAATGTGGTTCAGTGCCACCGAACATAATATAAGGCTGTGATGAAACTAACATCACAGCCTTATATTGATGGTTCCAATTTTGCGTCTAACTAAGCGTTTGAAGGAGGAAATGTTTCATATTTTCACCAATTTAACATTGCCTCTAAAGCCGATGCGGTCGCCGATGATAATGACAATGCCTATGATTTCCGGCTGGGTGGAACTGTAATGCAGGGCAGCGTCGATATCAACCGAGTCTTTTATCATATTGCCGATGGCTGTAGCATAGGAGTCAGAGATAGACGCATCTTGGGCTAGAATGGTTACGGCATCTGCTTTACCGAAGCTTAGTGAATGGCCTACCGTACCAGAAGAAGTGCAAATACCCAGTGGAGCTAATGAAGGATCTATATCAAGGCCAAGCTTGTTGGATAGTGGGGACCCGCCGGCGAAGATGGCGATCCGACGGTACTGGGAAGAATGCAGATAAATATCACCGCCGTTTTCAATGATTAGCTCAGTCAGTGCGAATTGCGATACCAGTTGACGGGCAATTACCTGGGAAAAAGCCCCTGCTACAGCAGCCATAGGCCCTACACCCGCTAGTAGAGCGGCGTTGCACATTTGTCTGGCGATCGGGGGGCAATCAGGTAACGGCTGGTGCGGAGACAGGGTGTGCAGGAAGGCTGCATCTTGCTCAATATACGCATCTAATTCGTGCCTGAGGGTGATGAGATGTCGCTGTGCGGTCTGCTGCAGTTCAGGTGTATAGGTGGTGGGATCAACGCCAATCCAGAGATCTGTTTCCTGGTAGCTGACGGAAAAGGATTGCAATTCCGAAGTATGCAGTTGGTTACGATACCAACGGGGTTCGTAACCAATGTTATGCATCAAGATCTGAGCCAAAGCTGATGCTGATAATCCGCAGCGGGCAGGCTTGGATGCAGAGCCCGCAGACAATACAGGCCTCCGGGGTAAACTGGGTTTGCCAAGTGTCCCGGTTCATGACCATGGCGCCGGAAAAACAAACAGCAGTGCAGGCTCCACAATGGATACAGGCATTCTTATCAACCGCTATTTGTTTATTGGCAGGAATGGCCTTGATTTGTTCATCCCGCAAGAACTGGAGGGCCTGCAGAATATTCTCATCTTCACCTTCAAGTTCCATCAGTAGATGCCCTTCTTCGCCAGGTGTTACTTCGGCCCGTAGAATATTTATCCTTAAATCGAAAAGTTTGACGAGGTGATATGTGATGGGCTTAGAATAGCTTTCCGGTGAGAAGATTAAAGTAAAGCGCTCTTTTTTCACGTTAATCCAACTCCTTTATTTCCAGTGCTTTAACCGTTGTTTGCGTAGGTAGAGGTCCGGCGGGCTCCTGAATCAGAAATTCACCTTTGGCAATCCAATCCTTCAATGTTTCCGCAATATTTCGTGCTTTATACAGACTGGATAGCGGGGCAGTTCTAACCTGTTTACCATTTACTTCGATAACGCCGGATTTTAGTTCAGCATAATTTACAGTGCGTATTACAGGCCGGCTACGCTCAGGTACACCGTAATCGTATAGGGTAGTCGTAATATCCCGATCTCTGACGGACACAAAATTCACCATCTCCTCATCAAGCAGAGGAATAGGCACTCCGATGCCCACAAATAGACTAACGCCATACTTTGTATACACTGCTGCCTTTAAATACTCACTGCTCATTTCTTTAAGGTTTCCAATTAAGCTTAAAGTGGCTGCTCCGCCAACAGGGATACCATTTTCATTGCGGGCATTGCTGGGATTATGCTGGGTGCCGTTCCATGCGACATAGCCCTGGGCCCCGCCTAAAAAAATACGTGTACCGACACCAATGGTGCGTAAATATGGGTCGTTGAGTAGCGGACTTAATTGCCCGGCGGTGGAATAGGTTACATTACCGAAATTAGGCAGCAACATACCCATATATGTATATAAAGCTTTGTTCGTGGAGTTGGTTGCTGCGGCATAGTTTTGATAGGCATTACGAGGATTAAATAAAATGCATTCGTTAACCGAATTTTTATTGATCATACACTCAATGGTTTTGCGAGGATAGCAATCAGTACCATAGGAAATCGCTTTAAGCTTAATATCTTTACCGGCAGCAAGATCTTCGATAACATGGGCGCCGCCATACTCCTCGCAATCTTCAGAACACTCAGTTGCCCCAATATAGGCATCAACGGCAGCAATGCCGCCATAAGCCGCAACGTCATTCAGCCAGACTTTGGCCATTCTGATCGGCGGGTCGCTGTGTCCGAAATTAATAAAGGCACCCGAGGAACACATGGGACCGAAGGTGGCTGTAGTCACAACATCTACCTTTTTTGCGGTTTTCTTAACACCTTGTTCCTCAACCATGGCGATAACCTCTTCAGCAGTTAGAACTACCGCCGAGCCTCGTTTGATTTTTTCGTTAATTTCCTCATAAGTTTTTTTGGACATAAAAAAACCTCCTTAATCATAGGTTACTTTCGATGAAGAAGGTTTTTGCAATTAAATACATGATTTCCCATCTCAAGCAACAAGTATTATAATATGTAGAAACATTATTAAAGTGTATAGCTTTGGCGAATTGTCCAAAGGTATATTAAATAATCTGTTACTGCCAGAATAGTACCATTGGCAAACACTGTCAAGAGAAAAATATGGTACAGGGGCTCAGGATTGGTTAGCTCCTGGACAACGTCCATCCTCTAAAATTTGATGGGGTAAAAACCCTACTGAAGATTAGAGGTTTATTTGTGTAAAAGGGATTTTTAGACAGGACAGCGAATAAATCGTCACTAATACTAGATATAACTAAAGAAAGGGATAAAAACTATGCAAATCTTCCAACGGGATTTTTTTCGTGATATGTGGTATTTGATTCTGCCGTATTGGAATTCGAAGGAAAAATGGCGGGCCAGAGGTTTGTTGGCGGTAATCGTGGCCTTGAATCTGGGCTACATTTATGTGCAGGTATTGTTTACCGAATGGTCAAATACGTTTTACACCGCAGTGCAGGATTATGATCTAGACTCTTGCTGGAGTTCCTTTAAGCTGTTTTGTATATTGGCAGCAGCAAGTATTAGTGTACAGGTGTATATGATCTATTTACAGCAAATGCTTGATATTAAATGGCGTAGATGGCTTACGGAGAATTATCTGGGCAATTGGCTGAGGGACCGCACCTATTACCAGATGCGGCTCCTGGATGACAGTACAGATAACCCCGATCAGCGGATTAGTGAGGATTTAGCCAGATTTACGTCGATGACGCTAAGTCTCTCATTGGGCATACTGAGATCCGTTGTATCATTAGTTTCATTTATTGTTATTCTTTGGCGGCTATCCGGTCTTTTACCCGTTACTTTAGGTGCTCATCAATTTGTTATTTCCGGTTATCTAGTCTGGGCTGCGTTGATTTATGCAGTGATCGGTACATGGCTGACAGTAAAAATCGGCAATCCGCTAGTCAGACTTAATTTTGCCCAGCAGCGTTTTGAAGCTGATTTCCGTTTCAGTATGATTCGACTAAGGGAAAACAGTGAAGGTATTGCTTTTTACGGTGGTGAGTCCAGCGAACAGTATACTTTTAGGGATCGTTTTCGGTATGTGTTTGATAACTTTTGGCAGCTCATGCGTGTTCAGAAGCAATTAACCTGGTTTACGAGCAGTTATAGTCAAACTGCGATCATTATTCCCGCGATGCTTTCCATTCCCCGCTATTTCAGCCGTGAAATTACCTTGGGTGGCTTTATGCAGATTTTAAGAGTCTTCGGACACGTAAGCGATTCCCTTTCTTTTTTTGTTGCCAGTTATGTTACGATTGCCGAGTGGCAGTCAGTGGTTGCCCGTTTGACTGGTTTTGTAGGTACGATGAAGACAATACAGGAGAAGGCAGTCGACAATCCCGGCGTACAAATTGTTACGGAAGCCCGCAAGACCTTCAAGGTAACTAATTTGGACGTAAAATTACCCAACAGTAAAGTCCTGGTGGAGCAGCTCAAACTGGAACTGGGTGCTTGCGATTCGCTGCTGATTGCTGGGCCTTCCGGCAGCGGAAAAAGTACGCTCATGCGGGCTCTGGCTGGCATTTGGCCCTTTGGGAATGGTACCATACAACTGCCGGAGGGACAAAGTACGCTGTTCCTGCCGCAGAAATCTTATTTGCCGTTGGGGACATTGAGGGATGTACTACTGTATCCGTCTGCTGAGCATGCTGTATCAGATGAAG
>Ga0074193_1003003_pt1 | contig 13475 bp, 10 predicted proteins | sample EPASupsiteHSE605_FD_64523 | JGI IMG/M metagenome (GOLD analysis project Ga0074193, IMG submission 64523) | Bioremediated contaminated groundwater from EPA Superfund site, New Mexico - Sample HSE6-05 | ecosystem: Environmental > Aquatic > Deep subsurface > Groundwater > Contaminated ... | reverse complement strand
CTGAATATCCAGTTACAACATTAACTGCTTCCAGTTCAGGAGCTCTTAGTTATAAGTATAAGAGTACTACTTCAAGCATGATTGGAACCTATACAATTTGGGCTGTCGACAAGTCTACAGGTAGGCAGAGCAATACTGTTACAGAAACTATCACAGCACTTCCTGTTACATTAAAGATTTCACCAAGCTCAGGAAAACAGGGAACGACATTTACTTTCCGTGGAGATGATTATACACCAAAAGGGGAAATAGAGTTCCATGTAAGAAAACCGGATAATACTGAATATCCAGTTACAACATTAACTGCTTCCAGTTCAGGAGCTCTTAGTTATAAGTATAAGAGTACTACTTCAAGCATGATTGGAACCTATACAATTTGGGCTGTTGACAAGTCTACAGGTAGGCAGAGCAATACTGTTACAGAAACCATAAAAAAATGAAATTGAGTCACAACTATTAAATTGACTGCGGGTACTTAAAATAAGTTTGAAACTTCAATACTATTTTTTCTTTTTTAACATATTGGAACCTTAATATCTCGGTACTTGAAAACTCAACAGTCAATTTAAATAGTCTCATTTTTGGTAATTAGAGTTGTGGCGAATGTGAATTACTTCTCCCTAAATTCTTCGCCTGACGGCTCTTAATTTTAAGACAGGCTTTAGATAGAACACGCGAAAATAAGGAAGTAGGAGAATTTAATAATTTTTTCTACGATAAAAATATAAACCTATTTACAAAATAAATATTATCGTCACTTATATCAGGTAAATAAAAGTTGGGAAAACAGGAATACCGACTGCAGAAGTATTTGGCAGATTTCAATACCTTTTCGGAACCCATATGACCTCTGGTGACCTTTCCGAGCTTATAGAAACTCAGGTTTTGAATGTAGGTTTGCTCAGGTTTCAAATCAGGTTTTACACATAGAAGTGCACCTCAAGAGAGTGGGGCTTTGGAAAGTGTACGTTAACAAATGATTTTAAAGGGAAGAGAGCGGTGTTAGAGTATCTTCACGTAATTTTTTGGTTTATTTTTATTGAAATGCTGGGCCTGATTTCCATGCCTCTTGCAAGAATAGCTGGTGATCGGCTTGCTGACAGAGGATATTCTGCAGCAAGAACCCTGGGAATAGTGCTCGTTACTTATCTTGCCTGGCTTTTTTCCTATGTATGGGGTTTTAACAGACGCACGATCCTTATCTCAGTACTTCTACTTTGCCTTATATCGGGAATAGTCTATCGAAAACAAAGGATTTTGCCGGAAAAGAAGGTCCTGTTTTCAAATGAGCTCGTGTTTGCTGCAGGCTTCTTTTTATTTCTGCTTATACGCATGCATCTCCCTGAGATTTACAGACATGAAAAGTTTATGGATTTTGCTTTTTTGAATGCAGTAACAAGAACTTCTTCTTTTCCTCCGGCAGATCCCTGGTTTGCAGGAGGTTCCCTTGAATTCTATTACTACTTCGGATACCTTTCTGTGGGAGTTCCTGGAAAACTACTTTCTGTCGAACCGTCCATGCTTTTCAATCTGGCTATTGCGCTCACTTTCGCTCTTTCCTTCAATCTCCTTTTTGGATTTGGATATAACCTCACTAATGGAAAAATAAGGTATGGGCTTCTTACTGCCGTATCCGTGATTCTGCTAGGGAACTTGCAGGGACTTAAAGAATTCATATCCATGTACTTTACCAGAGAGACGGTTCCAATGGGATACTACTGGAGCAGTTCGAGAGTTATCCCGTATACGATAAATGAGTTTCCTTACTTCAGTTTCATACACGGGGACCTTCATTCCCACATGCTTGCAATTCCGTTCCAGTTACTGGTACTTGCTTTCCTCCTGAATATATATCTAAGGAAAGATAGTGATCATGTCTTTGAAGGTATGCTGTCCTTTCTTCTGTTTTCAATATCTATTGGCTATTTATTTCCTTCTAATTCCTGGGATTTTCCGATATACTTTGGCCTGACATTTGCAGTTATTTTTGCTTTCTACTACGGGCATTATATTCATAAAAAAAGCTTATCGAAATCCATTACTGTATTTTTTGGAACAGTTTTTTCGGTTTCCATTTTTAGCCTTATTCCGTACTTGCCCTTTTATATGTCATTTAAACCACAAGCTGCAGGTGGGTTTGATTTTGTTCTACCAGAACTTCGTACAACAATCGGAGAATTCCTGATCCTGTTCAGTCTCTTCCTTTTTTTGACTTTTTCTTTCCTCGCAAATCGCCTGGAATTCAGAAGAAAAACACAGTACTTCATCTTGCTGACAGGAATATCGGCGTTTCTTGCCAGAGAATGGGCTATTTCCCTGCTTGTAATCCTTCTCCCTTTACTTACTTTTTCGCTTTATTCTTTCATAAAAGACCTTCCTGAGAGAAGTAGTGCAGGATTCGTCTCGCTTCTAATCGCAATGGCTGCATTCATAGCGCTTATCTGCGAAATTATCTTTCTTGACGATCCCATTTCCGGAACTTTCGCCCGCATGAATACTGTTTTTAAATTTTATATGCATTTATGGATTTTTCTGGCTATTGCAGCTTCTTACTCTTTCTATGACCTTTATTTCCGCTACAGAACTCCTCTGGAGAATAGTCTTCCTACAAGCAGTGTCTATGGAAAAAAAATCTTGACGTTCTCACTTATGCTCCTGGTCCTCTCATGCAGCGTATTTCCCGTAGTATCAACCCTTACGAGAATAGAAGATATGAATGCAAAACCTGCTCTTGACGGCATGGAATATATGAAAAAACTGGACAGAGGGGATTATGATGCCATAAAATGGGTTCAGGAAAATGTAAAGGGAGTTCCGGCGATTCTTGAAGCTTCCTCAGATGATAGCAGTTATCGTTATACCTCGCGTGTCTCGGCAAATACCGGGCTTCCTACGATTATCGGATGGACAAGGCATGAGAGGTTTTGGGGAAGAGACAATGAAGAAATCGCGAAAAGGCTTGAAGACGTAAATATCATTTACAGTACAAGCAGTGAAAAAAAAGCTCTTGAGCTTATGAATAAATATAACGTAAGCTATGTGTATATTGGTCAACTTGAACGGCAGATGTATGATATAAAGACGGATAAGTTCGAGGATGAAACTTATTTTGAACCGGTTTACCAGAGTTCAGTCCGGATTTACAAAGTAAAAAAGAAATTCTGAGTTTTTGGTTCTTAGGTGTAACCTTAAACCCAATGTTATATAAAAGTACATTTATATAATTGTAGATTCGCTCCTAATACTGGAATGAAAATAGAGGGGTCTTATCCATTACCAGCGTATCGGTAGTTTTACCAGCTTATAATGAGGCAGCGAATATCGAGAAGGCTGTCTTTGTTACAGCAGAAACACTTTCCAAAATAACGGATAAGTTCGAGATCATCATAGCAGAAGACGGCAGCATGGACGGTACGGACCGGATAGCTTCCAGACTTTCGGAACAGTACGCTTATGTTGTCCACCTGCACTCTGATAAACGGCAGGGCCGGGGAAAAGCTCTTAACCGGGCTTTTAAAGTCGCTTCAGGAGAAGTCCTCTGCTATATTGATGTGGACCTTGCGACAGATATGAAGTACCTGGAAAAACTGATCAAGGCTGTGAGCACAGATGGTTATGATTTTGCTACAGGCTCAAGAATGATGCCCGATAGTGATGCAAAAAGGCCTTTTAAGCGGGAGTTTGCAAGCAGAGGATATAATTTTCTGGTGAGACTTTTTCTAAATTCAAAGCTCTGTGACCACCAGTGTGGTTTTAAGGCTTTCAGGAGAGAAGCTCTCTTTGAGCTTCTTGATGAGATCGAGAATGAACACTGGTTCTGGGATACCGAAGTACTCGTAAGAGCCCAGCATAAAGGATATAAAGTAATAGAATTTCCGGTTTACTGGAGGCATGGAGAGTCAAGTAAGGTTAATCTGGCGAAAGATGTCAAAGGAATGGGGTCTGAGATATTTCGTCTCTGGCGGGAACTTTCATCCCCACTCGGAGTTTCAGGAAAGGGAAAAGTCTTTTTAACAGCTACTCTCGCAATTCTGATCCTTACACTTGTTGCAACCTTCCTTGGCGCATCCGATATTCTGGAAAACATGAAGCAGGTGTCCCTCAGGACTTTGATTATAGCTGTTCTGGTATACTGTGCTTCCTGGCCTTTAAGAGGAGTACGCTTTCAGCAGATCCTTAACAGGCTTGGAAATCAATACGGAATTGGATTTCTTACAGGCAGCATTTTTATCAGCCAATCCGCAAATGTAATTCTTCCGGCACGGATAGGAGACCTGAGCAGGATGTATATCCTGAAAAAAAGCAAAGACCTTGACTTTACAACTAGTTTTTCCTCACTAACTGTAGAAAGAGTATTCGATGTAGTTGCAATTACTTCTATAGCAGTACTTGCATCTTCAGGGGCTGCTTCCCATTTTGAACTCGCACCGTGGATGAACTCCCTGATAAAGCTGTCCGGACTTTCAGTAGTGATCTTCTTTTTAATTCTGTTTATTGTGTCTTTCCGAGAAAGTGCCAATACAAAAATATTGGAAACGAAAAATTTCCAGAAAGGTCTTTCTGGAAAGATAAACGACTTTGCATCTACCTTTCTTCGTCAGATAAGTATCGTTGCCGTACATCCAAGCTCATTTCTGGCTGTGACTGCATCGTCTCTTCTTATATGGGGAACAGATATATTCACCTGTTTCTTTGTTTTTAAATCATTTCCGGCAGTCGGGGAAAGTGTCTCGTCCACATATATGATATCACTGATTTTCCTGGCTGTAGCCCTTGGAAATATTGCAAAAATCTTTCCAATAACACCCGGAGCTATAGGAACATATGAAGTTGCCCTTACTGCAGTCTTCGGGATTGGGGGAATAAGCCCGGAAATAGGATTTACAGTTGCTGTGCTCGATCATATTATAAAAAATTCAATTACTTTGATAGGGGGCGGTCTTGCTCTCTCGGAACTTGGACTCAGGTGGAGAGAAGTGCTTTGTACTGAGAAGGATATTTTAAAAGGATAAAACAGGATACTCAAAATAATAAATAGAGTAAACAAAGTAAACAGAATAAACAGAGTAAACAGAATATGCAGCAGAAAGAGTGAACAGGGCATAGCCAGGATTCGCTGAGTAAACAAAGTAAGCAAGGTAAACAGAATAGTTAAAATCAGACCTGATATATAAGTCAAAGAGTTTAAGAAATAACCGAAGCATTAATACAAAGAATTAAAAATAATAACCACATGCTTTACTCGAACTGATAGTTAAGTGGAAGAAATGTCTGAAAAAAAATTAATCAAAGTAAAGGATGCATATTGTCTTCCGGAAGATGTACTTGATGCTGTGAATGCGGCAATGAACGAGGATGTGGAAGAAATCGTTAATCTGCTTAAGGTTCTTTCAGATCCGACCCGCCTGAGGATTCTCAAAGCTCTTGAAATCCAGAGTCTCTGTGTCTGTGTCCTTGTTAACTGCACAGACCAGCAACATTCAGCCCTTTCGTACCATCTAAAATTATTAAAAGAAGCAGGCCTGGTAAACTCACAAAGAGAACGGAGTTTTCAGGTTTATGAACTCACAAAGTTCGGAAACCTGCTCCTAAAGCATATTGAAAAACACTTCGAAAAGGTATAAATATAAAAGTCAAGAGGGGTTTATTCTCTTTGAAGTGAAGTATTTTCCCTCTAGAAATCTTTTCTTTTGAGTCTTTTCTTTAGAATCTTTTCTTTTGAGTCTTTTCTTTAGAATCTTTTCTTTTGAGTCTTTTCTTTAGAATCTTTTCTTTTGAGTCTTTTCTTTAGAATCCTTTCTTTAGAATTTTTTTCTTTTGAGTCTTTTCTTTACTCCATTCTTACCTTCTCATGACTGTTCAAAACAAACACTTAGAGAAGATCAGATTTGTTCGTTTGATGCTACAGTAGTAAGCTTTGAGAATTTTACCCCTTTGAGGGCCATTATAGCTTCGGCAAGCTCCTTAATTTCTTCACCTTCCCCATCGAGAACAATTACTTCAAAGCAATTGTCATGATCAAGGTGTATATGCACTGATGATTTTATCAGGTGAGAGTAGTGGTGCTGAATATCTGCAAGCGCATTCGAGAGACCTCTTTTTGTATGGTCATAAATAACCGAAACGGTCCCGACGCGGTAGCCCTTAATGTCACCCATCCATTCGTAATAAGAAATGTAACTTCTAATGGCATCTCTTATGCCTTCGGAACGAGAAGAATAACCTCTTTTTTCGATAATCTCATCAAATTTACCCAAAAGGGTGTCGGGAAGGGAAACTCCTATCCTCATAAGTTCTGTTTCCATAATATCACCGGATAATCTTGGATTTGTTTACGAGTTAATACTTTAGTATATTACACGTAGCACTATATATGTTTTTTTCACATAGCCACTAATATAAAAGAGTTTCTAACAAATATTCGTTCTTTACTAATATTAATCTTTGGGAATAGCTTACGTCTACTAACCAAAAAATATATAGGTTTTTTTATTTTGGAAAAAGTAATTATTCAGTCTGAAGAAAACAATATTAATAACTATTAGTATTATTTGAAAGGCAAATTTATTTCGAATTATTTTTTCAGTTATTTTTCAGTTATTTTTCAGTTATTTTTCAGTTATTTTTCAGTTAATTTTCAGTTATTTTTCAGTTAATTTTCAGTTAATTTTCAGTTATAGCCGTTGACTGTACTTCATCTGAGTTCATCAATACGTGGCCAATTCTATTTGCAAAGGAGAAAACGACATCATTAAACCAATTTTCGATTAACTTGACAATATATAAAAGAAAATATAAAAAAACAAGCATATAAGAAATTTTAAACAGATTGTTTTTAATAAAAATTAAGAAAATTATATGTAAGATCGATACCAGGCACGAGTATATTTTCCAGATAAGCGCACACTTTCTCGCCACTAATATTTCAACATTTTCGGAATTATCTCAGCGTTTTTTGAATTTCTCGAAACTTTTTAAGTGGATTTACATTTTTTGAATAGTTTTGGTATTTTTTGTGTCCCGATCTTTTCTTATTATCTCTATCGCCTGTCCACAAGCCTTTTAGGCCTGCCTTTTATTTTGTTAAATTCGAGACCCGTAGGGCCTGTGAAATTGAATATTATTTTGAAAGTGCCTTCCGCATAAGCCCTGGAAAGCGGAGGCTTATATTTAAGAAAAGTACGAAGAAAGTTCTCCTTTATAAGATCCCGGTCGCACACCTCAGGACTTTCACATTCCATACTTACCCTGAGTACGGTTTCTCCCTCATCCTCTGCGCCATAAAGAAAAGCCTCATATTCTCCGGTTAGGTAGTCCATGTTTTCGCGCTGAAAAACGCCTCTTTCCACATCTACACGGTTAAAGGGAGCTCCTTCTACCCACACAGTTTCAGCCTCCCGCTGAGGAGTCATAATTTTCATATGCGTCCTTCCGCAGGGACACTGTTTGCGCGTGAGCACCACAGTTGTGTCTTCGGTATCATAGTTTAAAAGAAGGTTTCCTGCTTTCGCCCCAACAGGCAGCAGTGTACTCAGGATAACCCTTCCGCATTCTCCGTCAGGTACATAATTCTCTAGATGGGGATCGTAAATATCAACGTGGACAAGGTCTTCAGGCACGTGCAGCCCTGATACCTCATCACACTCACCGCACATCGTACCTTCCGTGCTCCCATAGGTGTTATAAACGGGACAGCCCCAGATTTCTGAAAGGTAGCTCCTTGACTCTTCAGCAAAGGATTCTCCTCCCACGACAAGTTTATCTACGCCTGACTCCCGAGGGTCAATACCTTCTGCCTGTAACCTTCTGGCGAGGCTAAGTAGTTTGAATACACTGCCTACTATACCTGTAGGCCTGTAAGCTTCGATAACACGCAGGGGAAACGTGCATTTACCCTCAGGAATAATACTCATACCAAGCTGCCTGGCCGCAAGGGTCATTGTGTTTGCCCCTACATTCATCCCATAAGAAGCACAGACAACAACCCTGTCTCCAGGACCGAAGCCCTGTGACCTGAAAATACGTGCGTACTTTTCCGAATACCGTTCCCAGTCTTCCCATGTAAGGAAAAAACTCTTTGGGTTTCCGCTGGTTCCGCTAGTCTCATGAACTGTGAAAACATCCTCCCATCCCACACTCCTGAACATGAATTCGTTCATTTCCGGAGGTTGGTTTTCGCGGATAGTGTTTCCCGAGATTATGGGAAGGTCCAGAAGGTCCTCATGGGTTTTAATCTCAGCCGGATCCACGCTCTGCTTTTCAAACCATTTTCTGTAAAAAGGAGAATGTTCTGCCGCATATTTTACCGTGTACCGTACTCGCTCCTCTATGAGAGCATCCAATTCTTCCCTGGCCATGGTTTCGATTTCAGGATTGAAATAAGGTCTTGAGTTGTCCATAGAAAGCATCCCCAAATGGAATAGTAAGATTAGAAAACCTGTTATTTATTGGCTTCAAAGATGAAACCTTTTCTGGCGACCTTTAAATTATTAAACTTATAAATATTAAAAATAATAAGATGAGTAGAAATAATAAGATGAGTAGAAATAATAAGACAAGTAGAAATAATAAGATGAGTAGAAATAATAAGATGAGTATATAAGATCCTGCCTCTTTCCTTCTACCTTTTTTCTCTTCAGGCTGCATTTTTATGGATCTATTTTATGTCACCTTTTTTAGATTTGTTTATATTTTTATATTTATATTTATATTTACATTTAAGGTATATTTATATGCGTATTAATATTTATAGCATTTTTTGTTTATCTTCTTAAGGGTAAACACACTTTCCTTTTCATATCTTCAATTTCCCTGATAGCTACATTTACACCATAGACTGAAGACATCATCTTACTGGTTACAACGGTTTCGACTTTTCCTACTGCAACCAGTCTACCTCCAGACAATGCTGCAGCTCTGTCACCTAACAAAAAAGCATGATCGGGCATATGTGTATTCATAACAATGGACATTCCAAGTGAAGCCAGTTTCTGGACAGTTTCCAGCACAAGGATCTGGTTGCCAAAATCAAGGTGAGAAGTTGGCTCGTCAAGCAAAAGTAGAGCAGGCTTCTGGACAAGAGCCCTGGCAATAAGCACCATTTGACTCTGTCCCCCACTGAGCTTAGCAACCGGTCTTTCTGCAAGATCAGAAATTCCCACCATTGCTAGCGATTCTTTTGCAAGTTTAACATCCTCTGCACCAGGGGATGCAAACATGGAAAGATGAGGAGCACGACCCATAACTACAAAATCCAGCACAGTAAATGGAAAAACCACTTCATTTTGCTGAGGTACATAACCTATATTCCTGGCAATTCCCCTTACCCCAAGAGAAACTGTATCCTCTCCCTGAATATAGACAGATCCGGTAGCGGGTTTGAGAATTCCTGCAATACATTTGATAAGTGTAGATTTTCCTGCCCCGTTTGGTCCCAAAATGCACATGATTTCACCTTTATTCAGCGAAAAAGATACATTTTCAAATATTGGCCTGTTTCCATAAGAGAAAGCAAGGGACTTTACTTCCAGCATCAGTTCCATCCCATACGCCCCTTCTTGATAAGGTATGCAAACACCGGAGCTCCTACCAGCGAAGTGAGAATTCCCAGGGGAATTTCTGTAGCTACAATAGTCCTTGAAAGGTCATCCACGACCAGCATAAACGATGCTCCGATAACCATGCTCATAGGTAAGAGACGGCTATAATTGGGACCAACGATCATTCTTGAGATATGGGGTACAACCAGTCCGACCCAGCCAATGACACCGCTGACACTGACTGCTGCTGAAGTTACAAGGGTCGCACAAACAATAATGACCAGCCGCATTTTTTCCACGTCCATTCCAAGAGCTTTAGCTTCCTCGTCGCCCAGGGACAAAATGTTGATACGCCACCTGAAAAGAAACAATACTAGAGACCCGACAAGTATAGGCGATAATATGTAAAGCAGATCAACGTACCTGACAGTAGCAAGGCTTCCCATAAGCCAGAATACTATTGCAGGAAGTTGATCATAAGGATCTGCTACATACTTTGCCAGTGACGTAAGAGCCGTGAAAATAGAGTTCACAATAATTCCCGAAAGCACGAATACAAGAGTTCCAGTACCTTTGCTGACTTTACCCATACTTATAGCAATAAACATCGCAAGGAGTCCGAAAGCAAAAGCCATCAACTGTATTATAAGATAATTGTTCCAGAGCAATATTGCAAGGCATGCTCCGAAACCAGCCCCTGAACCTACTCCAAGGATATAAGGAGACACAAGAGGATTACGAAAGATTCCCTGGAAAGAGGCTCCAGATATGGAAAGAGCTGCACCTACCAGTAAAGCTGCAAGTATCCTTGGTAACCTTACATTGAATAGTACTGTGTGTTGAGTGGAAACCGAAGCAGGAGTGCCGAAAAAAAAGGATGAAAAAGTGCTAATGCTCTCATCCACAACTGCTGATAGTGGAGTTTGATATCTTCCGACAAAAAGGGAGATTATGAGTAATGCGATAGGTAACAGATACACCAGAGTAGTACGATTAAACTTGTAATCAAACATGAGTATCCCTCATCACATGCATGGGCCATATGCCGGAAGAGGGTCTGTGAAATGACCTGTTAGGCTTTGCTTCCTCAAAAGGTATACCGTAAAACCGTAGATAAAACTCATCTGCTTCCTTATTCATGTCAATTGTTGAGTTTTCGGGATTCAGTTTGTCTGATATATACATGAGTCCCAGTATCCAGCGAGGGTTCCCGAAATCCCAGGATGGAGGAACTTCATAGACACGATGCTTTTTTACTGCATCTGCAGATATGCCATATTGCTGGCACAGGTTATAAAACTCATCGAGAGGACGAGAAAGAAAACCTGAGATAAAAATTGTCATGGGATTCTGCTCATTTATAAAAGAGGGAGAAACATTTACACCCGGTTTGCCTTCTTTTTGAAGCTGTTTATTGATGCCAACTCCCCCGGAAAATGTCACAAGGTTATTCTCCATTCTCCCGGCGTTTAGAGCAAAAAGAGGAGAGCCCATACAATAATACACTTTATGACCGCTATTTTCCACTGCAAGCGATTTGACAAGTTCCAGACGTTTATGAATAAAAGAAATAAGTTCTTCACCTTTTTCCGGCACATTTGCCTTCTCAGCAATAAGCCTGATAAATTCAAGATAGGAGTACGGCTGCTGTACCATATGATGTATTTGATTCAGGGCTTCGGGATTAGAGACTTTTCCCCATATTTCAATTAACCTGTTGTCGTCCAGTATTCCCAGGCATGTAAGTACTGCATGGACCATACTGAAAGCTCGACTTATCCTGTAACCGCCCATGAAACCTTCCTCATTGAAACTTTCATTCGCAGTTATCCCTTTAACCGGGGTATCCTTACCGCAGTTACAGGTGTAATTTGTCCAGGGTTTTAGAAGCCTGGAACCCATGGGCCCGTAAAATTCCCTTTCTGCAAGAAGGCTGCCGCATTCAGGACAGTACGTGTTTGACAATTCCGTACCTGGAGAATTGAAGAGATAAACATAGTCCATATGTTTACGCAGAGCAGCACACAGGCTCTCAGCCTCTCCGATAGAGGGTTCAAGCTCAATTGGGGCATCCCCAAAAGGAATGAACCTCATGATCTGAACCGGAATGGTGGGAGAGATATTAGACAACGCTTTTACAACCTTTATCACATCGTCTTCATTTCCCCTTGAGTAAACGATCGAAGTTTCAACATGTACACCCATGTCGAAAAGCCTGGATATGTTGCGGAAAACAGGGGCTGAGGACGGGACTCCGCAGCTTATGTAGCTCTTATCAGAATAACCCTTAATTCCAATGTTCATGAAATCTACAAGCTTTCCAAGTTCTTCCAGTGTCTCGTCTGTGAAATAGCAGTTTGTGGAACAGCCTGCAAGTAAACCTTTTTCTTTTGCCTGCACCGCAAGGTCCCTGAAAAGATAATAGTTTGCAGCAGGCTCATTGAGTGTGGAGACTACACCCAGGCACTCCTGCTGAACTGCTTTTTCCACTACCTGAGACGGGATAAGTGCAAGAAGGTCAAGCGATTTCCCTGAAGCTAACAGTCGAGCCACACAGCCTGAACACTGGAAATTGCATCCAGTACTGAAAACCTGAAGGAATTTACCTGAAGGATAGTAATGAAGTAAAGGAATGGTTTCTATAGAAACAGGATATGCTCCAAGATATCCGATATCAGGGTCCTGGATGATATTACCGCCAGCACATATGTAGTTCCCGCACCTTCCCCTGCTATATTCATCGATTTTACACCTGAATTCACACACATTGCATTTCATTTTTCAACCTTCCTTGCTTAGTACCATCCAGAACCCCGATTCATCCTGAACTACATGATAGGAGATTTCTGTCTGTTTCCCAGCTTCCTCTATAGCCTGAAGGTTTTTAGGACTGAGGCGTTCTTTTGAACTTGCATGCCAGTCAGGATCTATTTCAACCATTTTTTCAGAGACCTGTGCTCTCAACTCTTTTGTGCCAAAGCCACCTCCTACCCATGCCTGCCCACCCGGAGCAAGAACACGAGCAATTTCCTTAAAGGCCACAGGCAGATCATTCCAAAAAAATACAGAACCCCGGCTTACTATAAGATCTGCACAATTGTTCCTTAAAGGGAGCAGATGTACATCGGACTGCACAGGAGCAACTTTACCTGAAAGGTAGTGACGGAAGGCTTTGTTTCTTGAAAGCCTGCACATCTCAGTTGAAATATCGATACCATATACCTGCATATCCGTTATTTCCGCAACAGCGATTCCCAGGGATGCTATACCGCATCCCAGGTCAAGGCATATACCTTTCTCTATCCCGCTTTTTTTGACGATATTAGCAGCTATTACAGGGTAGATGGGGGCAAAGATATTCTCTGCAATATAGGGAAAGCCCGGAGATTTATCCTTCTCGTTCACGTCTTAACCTCTGCTGAAGGATTAAGTAACGTATCCAGTTCTTTATCCGTGAGATCATAGTGGAAGAACTCCGAGTAGAATTCACGGGTCAGCTTGGGTAGATCCATATTTGCAAACCGGTCCGGATACAGCATTTTTGCGGCCCAGGCAGTCCCTATGATAAGGTGAGGGCCCTGTGGCCTGTCAATCCAGCAGAAAGGATTCTGAGGAGCAAGGTATACTCTTTTGTTTTTCACAGCATCTATGCTTGACCAGAGAGAATCAGAGTAAACCGTCGAATAGAACTGTGGATTTGAAGTGATAATTACCTGAGGATTCCAGTTCATAACCTGTTCTATTGAGACCTGGGTCATGCCGCTTTCGGGCGTGAGAGGACAGTCGGCAACGTTGATACCCCCACAAATATCAATTACTTGAGAATGTTGCGAACCTGATGGATCGGTCATCAGTCCGTTTGGACCTTCGGCATAATAAACGCGTACTTTCTGGTCCTCGGGAATATCTTTTACAGTGTTGTTGATCTCGTTGAGG
>Ga0074193_1003000_pt1 | contig 13489 bp, 15 predicted proteins | sample EPASupsiteHSE605_FD_64523 | JGI IMG/M metagenome (GOLD analysis project Ga0074193, IMG submission 64523) | Bioremediated contaminated groundwater from EPA Superfund site, New Mexico - Sample HSE6-05 | ecosystem: Environmental > Aquatic > Deep subsurface > Groundwater > Contaminated ... | reverse complement strand
AGGACATGCATCAACACATTTACCGCATCTAATACAGTTAGAAGGATCTGGTACAGCTGCATCCTTTTTATTTAATATCAATATTCCTGAAGTTCCTTTTATTACAGGTACATCAGTAGTATATTGTGCTATACCCATCATTGGTCCACCATTTAATATTTTACCTGGTTCCTCTGAAAATCCACCACATTGTTCAATTACATCGCTAAACAATGTACCTATTCTTATATATAAGTTTTTAGGATTTTTTATAGCACTGCCTGTTATAGTTGTTACTCTTTGAATTACAGGCATTCCAGTAATAAAAACATTACCTATTGTCGCTACTGTTCCAACATTATCAACAACGCATCCTACATCCATAGGAAGTCCACCGGAAGGAACTTCTCTTCCAGTTACAGCATTAATCATTCTTTTTTCATCACCTTGAGGATACTTTGGTTCAAGAGGAGCTACTTCTACTCCTTCTACTCCAGCAACTATTTTCTGCATTGCTTCAATTGCATCAGGCTTGTTTTTTTCAATTGCTATATAGCATTTGTTTACACCAAGTGCTTTCATAATTGCTTTTGAGCCCATTAAAACTTGCTCAGGTTTTTCAAGCATTATTCTGTGATCGGCAGTTAAAAACGGCTCACACTCAGCGCCATTCACAATGATTGTATCTATTACTTTGTCTTTCGGTGGACTTAATTTTACGTGAGTAGGGAAACCTGCTCCACCCATTCCTGTTAAACCTGCTTCTTTAATAATTGCTAATACTTCTTCTTTAGAAAGATCTTCAATGTTGCCTTTTGGCTTAACAGATTCATGAACTTCAAATAATCCATCAGATTCTATAATAATACAATTTACTTTAGATCCACCTGTAGTCTGATGTAATTCTATACGCTTAACTGTTCCAGATACACTTGAATGTACCGGCGCAGATACAAAAGCTTTAGATTCTCCAATTTTCTGTCCTACTTTAACCTTATCTCCAGCAACCACTAACGGATCACATGGTGCACCTATATGTTGTGACAATGGAATAACAACATATTTGGGTTCTATTGCATTTTCGATTGGCATTTTCTCTGTTTGCTTTTTATTATGAGGGGGATGAATACCACCTTTAAATGTAAACCCTTTTGTGCTCATAAATATCACCTCTTGTTTAAATTATTATAATGCTTCAATTAATTAATAAATCCAAAAATCAAACATAATGATTATAACAGATAATTTTTCATTTTTAAACACTTTTTTTAAAATTTTTTCTATATTTTTATTTTGCGTTACTTTTTTTTGCAAGATTCAATTTTTAAATTTCAAATTATTCCAATTATATTAATATAAATCTCTTATATTTTCATTTACATAATCCTTTAACCACAACATAACATTGCTATCATTAATGTCTACATTGTCAAGAATTTCTTTAATCTGAGCAGTACTTATTTGAAATTCTTTTCCATCTACGTCATGAGTAAATATAAGTTCACAATCATTTAGAGAGTTAATAATTACCATAATAGTATCCCCTATATTTCCAATTGGAGCTCTGTCGATATTGCTTCTTTCTAAAACACATTCAACCGTTGTTCCTACGCCAAGTTCTGAATTTATTTCTAAATAACCATTGCATCTTTCACATGCTTCCTTAAGCATTGGTATGCCAAGTCCTACCTTTCTGGTAGTCCTTGTTGTAAAAAATGGATTAGTTACATGTTTTAACACTTCTTTACTCATTCCTTTTCCATTGTCTTTTATAGTTATTTTTATAAAATTATTTTTTATGCTTTCTTCAATTTTTATTTCTATTAAATTTGCTTCAGCTTTAACAGAATTCATAGCTATATCTAAAATGTGCATTGATAATTCTTTCATAGGACCTCCATATTTAATAAATATTAAAAAGTCGCTTAAAAGCGACTTTTTATAATTTTAAGTAGTCGTATATTCCTTCAATAGTATCAAGCTCAACACTGTTTACAGATTCAGAAATATCAGTTAGTTGATGAGCATCAGAATTTTTTAGCACGTTATATTTTTTTATTAACTTTTCATCAATATCCTTTTTTTGAAAAACTTCTACAAAATCCATTTTTAAATTAAAAGGTATAAACCCAAGCACTCCTAAAATGCTATTTGTTTTCTTATTAATATGTGCAGGAACAGCAATTCCATTATATTCTTTGGCCATATTAAATATTTCATCAATAGAATAATTTGTAGCATTTATTAAAAGTTTACTTAAGTTTCCTATTATTTCATCTTCAGAATTATATATATTTTGTTCTCCAAAGATATGTGGTTGGTTTTTCCTGTCAGGAAGAGATTCATAAATTATATCTGCAAATTTTTGTGCATCATTAAATTTTTTAAAATAACAAAGTACATGAACTTCTTCTTTTGTTGTAACTTCGATACCTGGTACAACTTCAATACCAAGTCTTTCACCAATAAATCTTATTGCGGGAAAATTATTAATACAATTATGATCTGTCACTGAAATAATATTAAGACCTTTAATATAAGCCATATTTACAATGTTATTAGGTGTCATTTCTGTATTCCCACATGGAGATAAATCAGAATGAATGTGCAAATCATAATAAAATTTCATTTTATACCTATGTTATTTAACTTGCATGCTACTTGATATGCACTTTCAGCTGTTTTAAATACAGGAATATCTAACTCCTTTGCTTTTTCTAAAGCATCAGGTTCTAATTCCATATTTTCTACAATAATAATGCATCCAATATCTAAAAGTTCCGCTACAGCCATAATGTTTATATGTGTTTGAATAGTAATCCAAACATAGTTTTCCTTAGCTTTTGACATTACTATACTAAGCAAATCTCCAATATAAACACCTTCAACTTTTATTTCCTTGCTAGTTTCTATTAAAGGTTCTAATCCTAGTTCATTAGCAAATTCAAAACTTTTCATATATCCTCCATTTTTTTAATTTTCCTTGCTTTTAGCTCTTAAAACAACACAGTCATAAAGTTTTGCTTCATTTTCATAAATATCCTCCGCATGAGCAAAACATGTAGGTGCTCCGCAAGATCCACAATCTAAGCCAGGTAATAATGCCACTATTTCTTTTATTTGTTCAAATCTTTTAACTGCATCTTTAATACTTAATTTACCTTTTTGATCTTTATCTTCAGTTATTTTTAAATCAAAAATACCTTCATGATATAATTCTTCAAATTTGTCTAAATCATCATTTAGCAATGTATCTTCGTTTGTGTTATATATAATATACTTTAAGGTGTTACTAGCAATAAAAGGATTTTCAATATTAAAGGTTCCTCCTACACAACCTCCTACACAAGCTAAAGTTTCAACGAAATCTACATCAGATAATTTTCCATTTTCTATTTCATCAAATATATCTATAATATTTTCCATGCCATTAACTGCTATATAATTCAATAACTCTGCTGATTCTGATTGTCCTCCTGAAACTGCCCACTTTATTCCTTTTAAAGAAGGATTAGAGTAGCACATATCATTTTCCTTTTTAACCTCTCTATATAAATCGCCATATATAGTATTAAGTGGAACAACCCAATTAATGTGAGATTTATTTGGTCCTATGGGGTCAGTAACTGCTAACAATTTTGCAGGGCATGGTGAAATATAAAAAACGCCTATATCTTTATCTTCTAAATTATATAATTGTTTAGCTCTTTGTCTTGCAACTTTTGCTGCTATTTCCATTGGAGCTTCAAGTGATATTAAATGTTCCATCAAAGAAGGATATCTAATTTTAATAAGTCTTACTGTTGATGGACAATTAGTTGATATAAATGGTCTGATATTTTTGTTTTCTTCAATTCTTTTCTTTATTGCTTTTGATACTAACTCAGAAGCCCAACTTTCATCATATACATAATCAAATCCAAGTTTTAAAATTGCATTTTGAACTTTGCAAATTTCAGTACCCTTAGGAAATTGACCATATATTGTAGTTGATGGTATGGCAATTTTGTATTTATAATTCTTTTCTTTATGACTTTCAACTGATTGAGCAGAATACGCTTCATGAGGACATATTTTTATGCATTCACCACAATGAATACATTTAATTCCATCTATAAAAGCTTTGCTTTCTTTTAAGCGTATGGCTTGCGTAGGGCACCTTTTCATACAGTTAGTACAACCCTTACATTTTTCTTTATCAAACATAATTGAAAAATTCATATGAGCACCCCTTTCATATTAAAACAGTAATAATAATTATTGTTCCATTACTGCTTGAACTAATTTCAAAGTCATCAGAATATCTCTTCATGTTAGGCAAACCCATTCCAGCACCAAAACCAAGCTCCCTTACATTATCAGAAGCTGTTGAAAATCCCTCGGTCATAGCCATTTCAATATCAGGTATTCCTGGGCCAATATCCTCTGAAGTTATTACAATTTTATCTTCATATAAATCACAATGAAGTTGACCGCCTAGAGAGTGTATAATAATGTTTATTTCTGCCTCATAGGAAATTATAGCTATTTTCCTAATAATTTTAGCATCAATACCGATTGCTTTTAAATTACTTTTTATATCACTTGAACTTTTTCCTGCAGTTGTAAAATCATTTCCTATGATTGTATAGCTGTATCTTTTTATCAAGCTATCAAAAACCATATTATTCCAATCCCTTCATTCCATTTTCATACAGCATTCCACAAGCTTTAAACATAATATAATCTGTAGCAAGAATAGTCATTTTATTTTCATTAGCTAAATCTACAGTTTCTTTGCTTGGCTTCTTTCCTCTAACAAATAGTATTGCAGATATATCCATCATTTCTGCAGTTCTAATAACCTGTGGGTTATTCAGTCCCGTTATTAGCAAAGTTTCATTATTCGCATAAGCCAAAACATCGCTCATTAAGTCACTTGCAAAAGCATAATGGTATTGTGTTTCCAAATTACAATTATTTGTCAAAATTTTTGCATTTACAACTTCTTTAATTTCTAAAGCGTTCATATACTTGACCCCCAAGATTTTTTATTATAGATAATTTTGTATTACCAAAGCTTTACCGCCTACACGAACATCCATTTGCCCATCTTGGTAATTAATTTTGACATATACTAAACTAGGTTCATTCATTGCTTCACCTTGAATTACTTGAAAGCCTTCTTTCATTATTCCTTTTTCATATAGTAAGCTTCCAAGTGCTCCGTTAGAAGTTCCTGTAGCACATTCCTCATCAATACCAACCGCTGGTGCAAAGTTTCTTGCATAAACAATATTATCATCAATCGTAAAAACATGATACCCAACTACATCGTTTTCCAACGAAACACTCATTATCATATCATTATTTACTTTTATTTCATTAAGTATTTTTCTAGTTTTTACAGGTATTATAATATCTTTAAGTCCAGTTGACACTACAGTTGGTTGAATATCAAAATCATTTAAGCCAATATTATTTTCATCGATATTTAATGAAACAGCTATGTCTTTTTTATCTTGTCCTATCATTTCTTTATATATTTTTGGGCTTGATTGCTGCATTAAAACATATTCAACATTATTATTTTCAAACTTTATTTCAATTTCTAGTTTTCCAGCTTTTGTATTTTGATAAACCTTTTTAGTTTCAGTATCTCCTTTGATTTTCCCTAAATTTGCCAAGTAATAAAAAGTAGCAATTGTAGCATGACCACATAAATCCACCTCACAAAGAGGTGTGAAAAAACTTACATCAAAATTCTTTTCATCAATTTGTTTTACAAATGCTGTTTCAGATAACCCAATTTGCTTAGCAATACTTTGTTTTTCTTCGTCATTAATTTGTTCGTCAAGTATTATTACACCAGCACCGTTACCTCCATTATTTTCATAAGTAAACGCTTTTAATATAGCTCCTTGCATAAATCACCTCATAAACAATAGATATTACTTTAATTATAATTCAATATAACCTTTTATACAAGCAAAATAGTAAAAACTTTAATGTAAATAAGAACCCCACCCATCAACGTAATCAAAGATTACTGATGGGTCCCGGTAACCTTGTTGTATTCACAATAAACATTTATTTCTTTTAATAGAAAAAAATTAAAAATTTCCTCTTTACAAAACACAAATCATCCTTTATAATTAAAAAGCACTAGAAATTTAGCGGTTGTGGCGGAACGGCAGACGCACTAGCTTGAGGGGCTAGCGAATGTATATTCGTGGGGGTTCAAATCCCCCCAACCGCACCAAGACATGCATCTAACTTCGTTAGATGCTTTTTTTATAACCCATAGGAAAGTTCTCACCGAAATTTGTTTTATATAAAGAACTTTCCGTATATGGGTTTCAAAAAAAGCTACATTATAAAGCTTTGATAATGCTTTTTTTATAAAAAGTCCTGTCGATTCCTCGACAAGACCTTTTATAGTGAAATTTATCACTTAATGTACTGGGAAGATGCATAACCAACCGTTCCATTATAGTTGACATTGTACCAATCACCAGATTGACCTAAAATTGTTACAGATGAACCGTTAGGTGCCATTGCAATTACTGGTGAATTTAATGATGGTCCACTCCTAATATTCAAATAACCACTTTGTAGTGTAACTCTTCCAGTTCTTCCGTTTTGATTCCCTCCGGGTTGGCCTGTACTTGGTTGACTTCCACCAGTTGTATTAAAATATTCAGCCAATGATGTAACAATTGTTTGAGCAATTGTATTAATATTATTTACTATCCAGTTTGCATCCTGTACATTATCGTGATATGCAACTTCAAATAAAACTGATGGCGCTCTTGTTCTAGACACTTCTCCTAAGGTTGTTGTCGGAACAGTTTTTACAAGTTCTGGGTTTGGGTAAATATTTCTAAAATTCTGTGCAAGAATATCTGCAAATCTTTTCCCACTTGTACTAGATGGATAATAAAATATTATTTCTCCTCTGTTTTGACCCTCTTGACCTTCACCTGAAGCATTAGAATGAATAGCTACATGTAAATCATAGTTTCCTTGATTCGATGCTCTTAAAGATGAACCAGCAGTCATTTCTGGAGTATTCCTTACATATTGTATCCCATTTGATTGCAAATATGGAATCATAGCATCTGCTATTAAGTTCATATAATATTCCTCTGAACCACCGCCAGTAACATATGGGTTATATTCCTGAGTAGAAGGACTTAAATAAATTGTAGGCATTTTTTCCTCCATAATATAAATTTCAGCATAATTGCTGATAATTCATTTTATGCTTAATATATAAATCAGGTTCACATATATATTTTTATTTTAAAAAAAGAATGAATTACATTGCTGCAATTCATTCTATATTTTTTATAATTCATATTATCTGTTTGTTCCTAAGAAAAACAATGCTACTGTTCCAGGTCCAGAATGAGCACCTATAACAGGGTCTACAAAATTTATTACTACATCTAAAACATTAAATTTATTCCTTATAAGTTCTTCAACATATTTTGCATCTTCTAAACAATCGCCATGAGAAATAAAAATAACTTGTTCCTCAGGTTTAATGCATGTTTTTTCCATTTCATTAACTAGTTCGTGAAGCGAATTTTTTCTACCTCTAACTTTTCCCACATTAACTAATTTGCCTTCATCATCCACGTGAAGTATTGGTTTAATACCAAGAGCCGTTCCAACTATTGCAGTAGTTGCAGAAATACGTCCACCTCTTTTAAGGAAAAACAAGTCATCAACGGTAAACCAATGGCATAAGTTTAATCTATTATTTATAACCCAATCTTTAACTTCATCAATACACTTGCCTTCTTGTCTTTGTAAAGCTGCATAATATACAAGTAAGCCTTCACCCATTGATGCTGCAAGAGTATCTAGAGAATAAATTTTTCTGTCAGGATACTTATCCTTAAGTTTTTCAGCCATAATTGTAGCAGTATTATATGTACCGCTTAAAGCAGAAGAAAATCCTAAGTAAAGTACATCTTTTCCTTCACTTAATATACTTTCAAACACTTCTTCACAAGAAGACATATTTATAGTTGAAGTACTCATCGTTTTGCCGTTTCTCATCATATCATAAAATTGACCTATATCTGTTTTTTCACCTTTTTTATAACTTGAATATTCATTGTCATCAATTATAAAAAACAATGAAATAATATGTATTCCAAATTTTTCAATTAACTCTTCAGTTAAGTTTGCTGATGAATCTGTAACTATTTCGTAATTCATATTATCCTCTTTTCATATTTAAACTTATACATTTAATATAATAGTTTAAAAATTCTTTGTCAACTAATTTTAACTATTTTTCTCAATTTATCCTATTTATCATTCTAATACATATAATAATATAAATAGATTATTGTTGAAAGAGGTATTATTTATGATAAATAAAGTATCTTATTTTTTAAATCAGAAATTATTAATTATAATATTTATATTTTGTATATTTATCGTATGTTTTTCTTTCATAAAAGTAAATTCAAATAGGATTATTTTTTCAGAAACAGATATATATCAGGATATTAATATAGAATCAATTATTTATTCATGTGACAAATATGATATTGCTGCAAATTATCCAACTACAAAAAACAAAAAAATTAATAAAGAAATCAAATCCATTATTGACAAATATATAAACAAACTAGAAAATGAAACTAAATATTATATTCAAAAAGATAGCGATGATAAATTTAATTTGCTTGTAAAATATGAAACACAAAAAATTAATAATTATATTATATCATTCATATTTTTAGTAAATTATTCACATGGTAATTCTATTATTGATAATGAAATTATTACTCATACTTACAACTTAAAACAAGGAAAAAAACTTGAACTTCATGATTTATTTAATCAAAGTACAAATTATATTATTGAATTATGTAATATATCAAAAGAAACCTTGTTAAAAAACAACACTATAGAACAAAAAAACTTAAATTGGTTTATTGATGATATAAATAACAGCTTAGAAAGAAGTTTTGATGGTTATTCTTTTTCAAATAAATATTTAATTTTATATTTTAACTCAAATAAAATATCATCAAAATACACAGATATTTATGAAATAAAAATACCTTGGAATCATATAACGAAGCTTCTAAAAACAAACGTATACATTAATGGTGTTTAAATTTGAATTAATTTTCATAGAAAAGGGCAAGCCGTGGTTAATAAACCACGGCTTGAGGCAAAAAATTTAAGAGGCATTTATAAATTTTCATTTACAAATGTAATTCTATTATACTACTTTTTTAGAATTTTTCAATTAATTTTTTTAAATTTTATTTTTTACTGATTTTGTAATTATACTATAAAGTTTTTAACATATTAATTATAAATTTCAAAATACTTATCTTTTAAAATTGACATAAGATGCAAATTATAATATTTGTTGTTTTTTTTGGCTGCATTTCTCATTATCCCTTCATACTTAAATCCCAAATTCAAATACATTTTAGATGCTTTTTCATTATTTGGATAATGATCTAATGTTACTCTTTCCATTCCAAGTGTTTTAAAACAATATTCTAAAAGCAAAAGCATTGAATCTTTACCGAAACCTTTTCCTAAATAATGTTCATCTCCTATATAAATCCTTGTTATATCAATAGAGTCTGAACCTTTATCTATTTTTGATAGATAAACTCTGCCAATAGGTTTGTTTTCGTTCTTTAGAACTATTGTGTATTGAGCCTTATGATCATCAGATTTTCTACTTATAAATTCTGTCACTATATCTTCATAATTGCGTGTTTCTTCAATAGTAAGAAATTCTTTAACATAATCTTTAATTTCCCATTCAGCAAAATATTGGCAATCATTAAATATAGTTTCTCTTATGATGATGTTATTTGATTCCATTATTATCCTCCTAGTACAGTAATAAATTTATCTTTTTTTATTTAGTATTTAGTAAATGAATGACATTATTTATAATTCAAATATCACAAGCAAATTCATTTCCTTTTATATTTATATTTATTGTAATAGTTAAACTTTATATCTTTTTCCAATATACATCTATTTTCTTCCATTATACCCCTTATAGCCATTATTATCAACAATAAATAAAGCCAATTGCGATACATGTATATAATTACAGAAAAACATACAATAAAAAAACAATTGGTCATTATTATATATCTGCTGACAGAACGGCTATCAATAATTTTATCCAGCAGTGTCTTGCATATATTTCCACCATCTAAAGGTATAATTGGAATCATATTTATAAAAGCTAAAAAAATATTTATTTCTGCAAAGTTATAATCTGAATTTTGAAAAGCAAAAAACATAATAATATTAAAAAAAGGACCAGCAAAAAATAAAATAATTTTATCAATTAGTCTAATTCCATCCAAATTAGCATTCAAGTTGAATCCAAACAAAGTTATTTTAACTCTTTCAAATTTAATATGTAAAATAACTGCAGCAATTATATGTCCAACTTCATGAATAGCGAGAGCAATGACTATTAATGTCAAAATTTCCTCACTTTTTTTAATCGCTCAATTTAAATAACTTTGAAGGATTTATAGATTCTCCATTTTCCCACACTTCCAAATGGAGTATTTTATTATCTTCCTTTAAAGCACCTATAATATCGCCTTTTTGAATATTGTCCCCCTTGTTCACTAATGTTTCATCAATTTTTCCATATATTATCTTTTTATCTTCATCTTGAATAACAATAAAGTTAGATAATTTTTCATTATTGCCTACCATTAAAACAGTTCCTTGGGAAATGGATTTAACAGCTTGAGTATTTGAAGCAATATCAACTCCATGATTGTAGAAAGATACATCATTGCTTTCTGTTATTCCATACTCTTGATATATTTTTCCATTTACTGGTGCAGCATATCCATCGTCTTTTTTTGATAAAAATGGTATTTTATCCCTTACACTTACTAATGCATTTTTAAATGCGCCTGTAATACTTGAAGGATCTATATTTTCATTTAATTTCTCTTCTGTAACATTAATAAATTGCCTAGAAAGGCTTGTGTCAAATTGTTTAGTAAATATTACTGCAACTACAAGAATTATGCTAAATCCAACTTGAACAGCTAACTTTTTATTAAAAAATTCTTTACGTTTAATACCAACTCTTTTTTTAGTTGTTTTATTCATTTCACCCACCCCTTTACTATAGTTTATTTAATTGTTACAAGCTTTATTACAAAATAAAAAAAACTTTTACATAGCAAAAGTTTTTTTATTAATATATTAAATTTAATTTTTTTACTGATATATTTTATTTACAATTAAATCAATCGTATTATTAAATGAATTTATATCTTTATTATATAAAAAATCATAATCAGAATTAACATACTTTAGTTCATCTTCAATTATACCTGATATATCTTGTTCAATCATTTTTTTCATATCTTTTATTCTAAGCATTATTCCTTTATTGGCATTTTTTTTATTAAACTTATTAATAATTACCATAATCTTTTTAATTTCAAATTTTTCTACAATATCAGCTGCATTGTTTATTTCTTTTACAGCGGAAAAATCATTGTTATTTATAATGATTATACCTTCAATATTAGAAAAATCAACGTAATAACATGATGACAAACAATCGACATCCACTATTGCAACATCATATTTATTCTTTGCTTCATTTATAAGATTTGTAAAACTTTCTCTTTTTATATTATCAAGCTTGTTTGTAATTCTAGGATACGGAAGTACACTTAAATTATCAGAAATATCAATTACAGATTGCTCCATGGAGCATGTACTATCTAAAACATCTTTAATATCATAAATTATATCTTCGTGAACGTTCAAATATTCAGCGACTTTTTTAGTTCCTTTGGACAAATCAACAAGCAATACTTTTTTTCCTCTGCTTGCTAACTCAATTCCTGTTTTTATTCCAATTATTGTTTTTCCTATGTCACCTTGCTCTGAACTTACTAAAAATACATTACCCATAATAATACCTCCTGTTTTAACAATTGATTAAGCAATTGATAAGCAATTGATTGAACATTGACAAGCAATTGTTAATATTGTTTATCCTATTGCTCATCAATTGCTCTTCTATTGCTCTTTGATTGTTCTCCACTTGTTTATCTATTGTTGCACATTTCCATAATATTTTAAATATTCTCCTATAACATCTCTGACTATAGGAGTTGGATATCTTCCTGAACCACCTTGGAACAATACACAAGCAACAGCTATTTGCGGATCATCATAAGGAGCAAAAGCTACATACCATGCAAAATCAGCATAAGGTTCCCCTGTTTCAGGATTTATACCTTCTTTTTGTGCTGTACCAGTTTTACTGCCTACTTTAACAGGAAAATTAGCATAAGGACTTGCACTGTCTGCTTCAGAAACAAGTAACATACCTTTCTTCAACACATCTAAATGGCTGTAGTCATTTAATTCAATACGTTCAGATTCTCGCTTAATTTCATAATCTGTAGCTGATCCATCGTATTTTTTCAAATCTTTTACTACACTTACATTATGTTTGTATCCACCATTTGCAATAACTGAAATATAATTTGCCATCTGAATAGTCGTGTATGCATTGCTTCCTTGACCAATGCTTATATTTAAATTGTCTCCCGAATTCCACGCTGCTTGATTTATATAAGAATATTTGATTATATCACCCAATGGAACATTATTATCATTTGTTTTATCTGGATTTAATTTTAAAGCTTTAAGTCCATCATATACTTCTCCTCTTGTCATGACAGTTTCTCTGTCAACCCAGCTCGCTACTTCTTCAACTATTTCATTTTTCATACTATCATCAATTTTATATCCATCTTCTAAATATCTTTCAATGTTTGCTTCAAGAAATAGCCTTAAATAAACTCTTATACTAACTTTCTTACCTTCTATACTTGGTACGCCTCCCGAAGATTCTTGAGGGATATCTATTTCAATTCCAGTTTTACTATCTAATCCAAATTTGTTTGCTGATTCAATTATATCTTCGACATCTACTTTTACAGTGTGTTTTTGATTTGTAGCAAGATTTTCTCCTAAAACTGTTGTATAAAAATAGAAATTACATGAATCCCTAATTGCTTCATACATATTCTCATATCCATGAGATCCTCCAAACATATTATAAATCCAACAACTGAAATATCGCTCTCCAACTTTCTCAGTACCTGCACAATACACTTGTGTATTAGGATCAACTCCTTTTTCAAGAGCAGCTAAAGCTGTAACCATTTTAAAAGTAGAACCTGGTTGTATAGCTGTCAATAAAGATATATTGTATAAAGGTTTAGGTGCTAAGGGATCTTTTGAATCGTTTAAAAGGCTGTTCCAGTCCTCTGATGATATGCCTGTAGAAAACAAATTCAAATCATAAGAAGGGAAATTTGCAAGTGCCAAAACTTCACCTGTTTTAACATCAATAGCAACTAAAGCTCCAGATGTTGCATTTTTATATGAATCTTTAAATGTGAAATTTCCCCATTCACTTTCATAAACTCCACTTGTTTGTATTAGTTCAAGGCCTTTTTTC
>Ga0074193_1002993_pt1 | contig 13540 bp, 12 predicted proteins | sample EPASupsiteHSE605_FD_64523 | JGI IMG/M metagenome (GOLD analysis project Ga0074193, IMG submission 64523) | Bioremediated contaminated groundwater from EPA Superfund site, New Mexico - Sample HSE6-05 | ecosystem: Environmental > Aquatic > Deep subsurface > Groundwater > Contaminated ... | reverse complement strand
GATATGGGTTTGGGGAAAACTGTTCAGGTTATCGCGCTGCTGAATTATGTTAAAGGTCAAAAGTATGAGAAGTCTTTACTGATTGTTCCTGCTTCTTTGATTGGGAACTGGATCAGTGAAATTATGAAATTTGCACCGTCTCTGAGCTGTTATGTCATCCACCCTTCGGAAAATAAAGGCCCGGAGCTAAACGCCGATGTTTTGACGAGGGACTATGACCTTTATATCACAACCTATGGAATGCTCTCCAAACATGAGTGGTTGAAAACAATGACTTGGGATTCAGTAATATTAGATGAGGCTCAAGCCATCAAGAATCCCGGCACCAAGCAAACTAAGGGCGTGAAACAATTACAGGCCTCTTACAGGCTGGCTATGACAGGTACGCCCATAGAAAATCGGCTGGCCGATCTCTGGTCCTTATTTGACTTTTTGAATAAGGGCTTGCTGGGCAGTGCCAAGGAGTTTAGCGCTTTCACCAAGATACTTCAAGAAAATGAAGAGGGTTATAGTCACTTGAAGCAAGTTGTTAGTCCTTTTATTCTGAGACGCCTGAAGACAGACAAAACAGTTATTTCAGATCTGCCTGAGAAAATCGAAATGAAAACCTATTCGACACTTACCAAAAAACAGGTGGTCCTATATAATAAGATTGTCAATGATCTCAAGAAAAAACTGGAAGCAACCGGGGATGGCATCGAACGCAAAGGGCTCGTACTTTCCTCGCTAATGAAGCTCAAACAGATCTGTAATCACCCCGATCAATTTATGGGACAGAATGACTATACTGAGGCTGAAAGCGGCAAATATGCCAGGTTGCGCGAGATTTGTGAAACAATTTATGAGAAGCGGGAACGGGTTCTGATATTTACTCAGTTTAGGGAAATAACCGAGCCGCTTAATAGGTTTCTGGAGACACTCTTTGCCCATAAAGGGCTTGTCTTACATGGCGGGACAGCCGTGACAAAACGTAAGGATTTGGTAGCTAAATTCCAGGGTGCTGAGTATGTGCCCTTTATGGTTCTTTCTATTAAAGCTGGTGGTGTCGGCCTTAACTTAACGTCGGCCAACCATGTTATCCACTTTGACAGGTGGTGGAATCCGGCGGTTGAGAATCAGGCTACGGATAGGGCCTTTAGGATTGGTCAGAAGAAGAATGTGATAGTTCATAAATTTATTACCAAAGGTACCATTGAAGAGAAAATTGATCTGATGATCGAAGATAAAACACAATTATTGCAAGAAATAATTCCGGATAGTCAGGAAAACTGGATTACTGAACTGGATAATAAACAGCTTCTAAATTTATTTAAACTCGCGTAAATAACGTTGGTGAGGGATGGTTTATGGCATTTTACAGCGAATATCCAGAATACGTTACTGTAGCAGAAAAAAGACAGAAGGCCTTAAAGAGTATTGAAAAATTGAAGAAGAAAAATCCTGATATTAGTCCCGTAATTATTGAAGGTACAAAGATCACTAAAACGTGGTGGGGAAAGTCCTGGACTGATAATCTCGAGAGCTATTCGGATTATGCTAACCGAATAGGTCGAGGGCGTAGTTACGTTCGTCATGGGGCAGTCCTGGATCTGAAAATTACGCAAGGCAAGATCAGCGCTCTTGTCCAGGGGAGCGCTTCCAAGCCGTACCAAGTAACGATTAGCATTCAAGCGTTGTCCAAGGCTATTTGGCAAGTGATTACGAAGAACTGTGCCGGGAAAATAGATTCACTGCAAGAACTCCTGGAGGGCAAGTTCCCCAAGAAGCTCGCAGAAGTGTTCACAGCCAAGGGCGAAGGCTTGTTTCCTGCCACCAAGGAAATTAGGCTTGAATGCAGCTGTCCTGACGGGGCAAGGATGTGCAAGCATGTCGCAGCCGTTCTTTACGGTGTAGGAGCCCGACTTGACAATGATCCTACGTTATTTTTCGTACTGCGGAATGTGGTGGTGGACGAACTAATTACCAAAGCGATCAGTCAGAAAACCGAAACACTCCTTGAAAAATCTAAAGCAAGAAGTCGTAGAATTATCGAGGATCCGGATATTTCGGATATCTTCGGGATCGAGATGGAAACCGAGGTTAAAAAGAAGAAAAACTCTTGATTAAGATGCTCAATAGAAATATCGGTTTAAGGGACTTCAGGTTACATGAAGCCCCTTTTCTGTACTATGAGAAAGTATAAACTTGCGTTATATACTTCAAGAAGGGTTAATACGTGCGAAGACAGTGCTGCAAGAAGGTTTGACCCGTGCGAAGACAGTGTTTTCGGGCGGCCCGCCAAGTTTTCTTTACTTAAAGGTAAAGAGATAGGCTCTATGGCCTATTAGCAATAATCAGGAAAGGATAACTGGGTTTTACGTCGAATTAATATAGGATCATTATGTAACCAATTCGTAGTTAGCAGAGGCTCTTGTAGATCAGGAAGGATAAGGAGGGTTTCTGTGAATTTAGAAGTTTTACTAACCAACAAAGAGCTTTGTGTTGGTTGCAACAAGTGTATAGCCAAATGTTTTGTTAAAGCCAATGTGGCCTTTCAGTATAATGGCGAAAATAGGGTTAAAGTTGATCACCTTAAATGCATTCACTGTGGAGCATGTATTGAAGTATGCGATCATAATGCCAGAGATTTTGCAGATGATACAGAAAGATTTTTCTCTGACCTCGAGAGGGGTACCAAAATTTCTGTTATAGTTGCTCCGTCTATACGGTATAACTTTTTAAATCATAAAAAGTTATTTGGCTATCTAAAGTCATTGGGGGTAAAGTTAATCTATGATGTGTCCCTTGGTGGGGATATTACCACTTGGGCCTTGTTGAAAGCGATGCAGGAGCAGAAACTAGATTCAATCATTGCTCAGCCCTGTCCTGTGATTGTAAACTACATACAAAAATACCGTTCAGAATTAATCGGGAATTTAGCGCCGATCCAGAGTCCCATGATGTGTACGGCTATTTACTTACAGAGATACATTGGGGTTAAGGATCGAATCGCGTTCTTATCTCCTTGTATCGGTAAAATTGATGAGATCAACGAAGAATATACAGCTGGATTCGTAAATTATAACGTCACCTATAAAAAAATGGAGCATTACTTGCAGAGCAACCTTGTAGACCTAACTGATTACCCGGAAGTAAACTATGATGATGTTGGTCACGGTATTGGTCTAACCTTCAGTCGACCGGGCGGTCTTCGAGAAAACGTAGAATTCCACAATCAGGGCGCGTGGATAAGACAGGTAGAAGGTCGGGAACATGCTTATAATTATTTAAATCAGTACGCTAAACGCCTGCATGAGCATAAGCCTCTACCACACATCGTGGACATTTTGAATTGCCTGAGTGGGTGTAATATCGGCACAGGTACTTACCAGTCTGCTAGTATTGACGATATTGATTATGAAATGAATCAACTTAAAAAGGATACGATTGAGACCTATTATCAAAAAATACTTAATAAAGAGATTTCTTCTACATTCGAGTTATTTGACAAAGAGCTTCGCCTTAGTGACTTTGTCAGGCAGTTCGAGGATAAGTCTCAGATTATTAAGCCTGCACTGGCGCTTGACCTTGAGCCGATTTTTACCCAATTGCATAAAACTACGGAAGCATCCCGAAACATCAATTGTTTTGCCTGTGGATTCGGTAATTGCCGAGAGTTCGCCAAAGCAGTGGCGCAGGGTACCAATCATGTCAGCAATTGCATCGACTTTAATCGCCAAGAGTTAGTGCGTAAAAACGAACATCTCTCTGAAACTAATCAGAAAGTTACGCGACTAGATTATTTGGCAACTCACGATTTCCTAACGAGTATTCCCAATCGCTATTACCTGGAGGAATATCTGAAGAAACTCATTGTTCATGAAACGGATCACCAAGAAAATGCTCTTTTATTTATCGACCTTGATAATTTTAAAGTCGTTAATGACTCCTTTGGGCACGCAAGTGGGGACCAAATTTTGCTCGACTTTGTAGATCGAATACAGACACATTTAGGACCGGAGGCCTTTTTGGCAAGACTCGGCGGAGATGAATTTGCTATTATTTTGAGGAACACCAGTTTGAGCAAGGCCAAAACTATTGCTAATCAACTCTTGCGAGCATTTCGAAGCGAAGAATTCAGGGTGGATGGTTATCAGATAACAATAAAAGTAACGGCAAGCATTGGCATTATAATGATTGACGGGACAAAGGATACTCAGACACTTTTTTCATATGCGGATTTGGCCTTATATACGGCAAAGGATGAAGGCAAGAATCGGATAAGTATCATTCAATCGGCTTGTGACATAGCTATCTTGTCCTCCTCTAACAAAACAATTCTTAAAATTAATGACGCTTTAAAAGAAAATAGGTTTGCATTATTCTTTCAACCTGTATTTGGAACGAATGGATACATTGCTCATATTGAAGCCTTGCTAAGGATGTTGGATCCGGAAGGGAAAATTGTATTTCCAAATGAGTTTTTGCCCATTGCCGAACGTTTTGGACTAATGTCTCAAATCGATCGTTGGGTTGTTAATGAAGCGATCGGGATTTTACAGAATCAAACAGAGCTATCCATTTTTGTAAATGTCTCGGCATCTAGTCTTGGGGATGAGGAATTACTAAACTTTATAGAAGCTAAAATTAAGGAAAGCAAGATTCAGCCGTCACGTATCGGGTTTGAGATCACCGAAACAGCTGCCATCAAGGACATAGATCAGGCAGAAACCTGGATTAAAAAGCTGAAGTTAATGGGCTGCAAGTTCGCTCTAGACGACTTCGGAGTAGGGTTTTTGACGTTTACGCATCTCCAGAGGCTTCCCGTAGATTATCTGAAAATTGACGGCTCATTTATTCGCAATCTGGATGTTGATTCTACCAACAAGGCCTTGGTACAGGCTATAAATACCGTAGCACACGCTCTGGGGAAAGCGACAATCGCCGAATATGTGGAAAGTGCTGCAATATGGTTAATTTTACGTGAACTTGAGATCGATTGTGGGCAAGGCTATTTTTTAGGAAAACCGGCACCGTTGGGATAGTACAGATTGAGAATTTAGCAATATTAATCTGTGTAATCTGTGGTTCCCCGTTCAAAATTCCCCAAGGCTCTGAATAGTCACTTATTTTTTCCCGTATTTACAGTGTTTCTCCTTGTAGGTATAAAAAAATGCGGGATTTTAGGATAGTTAGTGTCAGATTACTAATAGTGAAATTGGAAAAGGGACTTCGTCATCAGCACGAAGTCCCTCTTTCTAGTATTGTCTTGGAGGCCGGAATTCAATTAATGATATTGACCGTGTTTTCTTTTCTTGGCGCCGCGGCTGGCGCTTCTACTGCTGCGTGACCAAATACACCCGAAGTAAATATCTTATTTCCTTGGGGTATGCCTAAGGCACTTATTAAAGTATTGCCTTCTTCGGTATTACCTAATTGATTCAGGGCATGAATCCAGCAAGAGCCTATTCCAACTGAGGAAGCGGCTAAAAACATATTCCCCATTGCCAGGGTGCAGTCACATTGGGGGGCAATCGCTTTTTCATCACCAGAAACGATGATTAAGGTAGGGGCATTGTAAAATGCATTGAATTTTTCTGATTTTGCCATATCTTCAAAGCGTTTATTACCTGATTTAAGGAAAACACCTCGCAGTGTTTGGTTTATCTTCTGGAGCATTTCCTGGTTTTGAACTACGGTAAAATGCCAAGATTGCTGATTCATTGCACTCGGAGCAAACATACCAGCTTTTAAAATTAATTGTAAATCTTCGGCTTTAATTTGTTCAGGCTTATAGGCTCTAATGCTTCGTCTATTGAGTATCGTAGAAATTGTCTCATTCATCAAGATCCTTCTCCTTTTCTAAATGCAGCTGAAGATGCCAATAAGATCGAATTGCCTGATGCAAAGTAAGCTAAACGTAACGCCTCAGCAATTTCTGCGTCACTTGCGCCAACAGACCTGGCCTGCTTGGCTACAGAAGTTACTCCTGGGACTGAACCGTGTGCAGCATCCAAAGCTAACGCAATCAGGAGTTTAGTCTTTTGATCTAAAGCTCCGGGTGTCATAGCTGAAGAGACTACCTGCTCAATAGCTTGTCCAAAGTCAGGATCGTTTGATTCTAGGAATTTTAGAAAAGGTGGCAGAGCCATTGAAAAGACCTCCTTCAAAATTGATTGTATGTAGTGGTTAATATTAGTATAACATTTTTGCAAATTCTTGAGCAAATCCGTGTTTAGGTAGGTGTTTCCCTATTTTGCTTCGGTGAGTGTATATTCCCTTATCGATTGTTAGAGGACGTCCTTCTCAGTGGGTATTTACTTAATATATTTAATATTGGTATTAAAAATATTAAATATTACATTGACATATTTAACAAATTGGGTTACTATCTTAATCATAGAGTAGTGCTTGAGGTAACAAACGGGAGGTGATAATCTTGGATTATAAGATGCCCCATCGGTGTCCGGTATGTGATCATGAAATGCGAATCAGCAAACTAACTTGTACCCACTGTCCGACTAAGATAGAAGGGGATTTTAGTTCTTGTAAATTTTGTCGACTTCCGGCAGAACAGTTAGCTTTCATGGAAGCGTTTATCAAATGCCGAGGAAATATCAAAGAAGTGGAAAAAGAGTTGGGTATATCTTATCCAACCGTTCGAAGTCGGTTAGATAGTGTGATTGAGGCACTTGGTTATAGCGTTGAAAAGGATAAGGAAAAGGATAAGGAAAAGGTGGATTCCCAAGAGGAAAGTATGCGGAGGCAGAGGATTCTGGAAGCTCTTGAGCGAGGGGATATTTCAGCACAGGAAGCGACGCGTCAAATGAGAAAAATGGACAATTAAAAAAAGGGGTTATTGATAATGAATAACGAAAAAATGAAAATTCTTGAGATGATTCAGGAAGGTAAACTTACGGCCGCAGAAGGGATGGAGTTATTGAAGGCGATTGAGGACGGGAGCCCGGACAGTGAAGTTACTCAGATAGCTGAATTTGAGCCACTAAAAAAAGAACGGATTGCCTCAACTTATGGAGATCGCTTCTTGCGTGTTCGGGTAGTCGGAGAAAAGACATTAAGGGTTAATGTCAATGTTCCCTTAAGTCTAATTCGATCAGCCTCCAAACTTATTGTTTACGCAATGAGCTTTGTTCCCGCGGATAAGCGTGCGGAGCTGGAACAAAAGGGTCTTGATTTGCAAGGTTTGGATGTTGAAGGTCTTGTCCGAATGGTTGAAGAAACAGTTGATGGTAAGATCGTTGACGTTGAAGTAGCTGACCCTCAAGAGGGAAGAATCAAGGTGGAAGTGTGTGTGGAGTAAATCAGCCATGCTGTTAATAGTCCGGATCAAACTCAAGGGGCGCCGGAGATTCACATTTCCGGTACCTGTCTGGGTTGTTGATGAATTCATGGAGGCTCTTACCGACCTGGCTCGGATAGTGGAATTGGTCTTGAAAAATATCCCAGATCCCAGAGAAGAAAAAGCTCGCAACCATCTGCGCTGGGTTAAAAGGATTTCTCCAAGCGGAATAATTGCAGTTTCGCAGGGTTTAATCAAAGATTTAAACAGGTATAAAGGACTGGACGTTGTCGATGTGGAAACTGAAGATGTTCAGGTCAAAATAAGTTTAAAGTGAATAGAGGGATGGGATGAAACGACAAATTTACTGTGTTTTAATTAATGCCCTCATTTTTTTCTTAGCGGCTCAATTTTTACCTATTAAGGCGGCAACTCCCCTCCACTTCTTAGGAGCGGGTATAGTCCTAAGTCTGGTCAACCTCTTGATTCGGCCTGTGCTCATTATTTTGACCATTCCGCTGAATCTGTTAACATTAGGGGTTTTCACCCTTGTTATCAATACCTGGATGATTATGCTCACTAGTGGTTTTTTACCGGGCTTCTATATCCCTGGGTTTAGAGTGGCCCTGAGCGTATCAATTATTGTATTCTTGGCTAATTGGGCTCTTAAAAAGATACCCAGCCAGCAACTCTGAATGAGGGTTGCTGACTGGGTATCTTCTTTATCTTCTCATAAATATAATCAGCTTAACAGTTGTAAAAATCTATTTCGAGTCACGCACATCTTTAAGAGGTGCTCCTTATTTTGCTTCGGAGTAGATCGACTTTCTCGGTGAAGTTTCGAATGTTCGGTAATCTGAACGAGTTCACTACACCAAATTTGAAAGCACGGTAACTCGCAAAATAATCCCCAAGAGCTTTTTTTGCTCATCTACCACAGCGATAGGATACTTTGTTTCTGTTGCCAGTGGAATCAACTCTTGCATATACGTTTCTGGGGTTGTTGTAAAGTAATCTTGTATTAAAATTTCTTTCAGCGCGATATTTTTTTTTAAAGCCTGAATTGCATCATCGATTGTGATGAGGCCGAGAAGTCGACGTTCATGATCAAGGACAAAAATACTAGAAATGCCGATCTGTTCCATCTCCTTGATGGCGACTTTTAGGCCATCCTTAACCGAAACGAGTGCCGAGGGCTTAAACATAATATTTTTTGCTTGAAGAATTCTCGAACGGTCAATATCTCGTACAAAATTTTTAATATAATCATTTTTTGGTGCTGCTAAAATTTCATCGGGAGTACCCATTTGTTCGATGACTCCGTCCTTCATGATAGCAACCCGATCACCAAGTTTAAAAGCTTCGTTAATATCATGGGTGATAAAAATAATCGTCTTTTTCAGGTGAGACTGGATATCAAGTAGCTCCTGCTGCATTTCGCGCTTAATCAGAGGATCAAGGGCACTAAAGGGTTCATCCATGAGAAGAATATCAGGATTGGTAGCCAACGCTCGGGCTAACCCCACTCGTTGCTGCATCCCGCCACTTAACTCTTTCGGGTATTTATCTTCCCAGCCTTGAAGTCCAACACTCTCCAATGTTGTTCGGGCATTCTTTACTCGTTCGGATAACGGTAGTCCTTTGATTTCCAGCCCGTAAGCGACATTATCCAAGACCGTCTTATGAGTGAAAAGGCCAAAGTGCTGAAACACCATTGCCACCCTGTTTTGTCGATATTCTCTGAGTTTGTGGTGGTCATATTGAACAATATCTTCATTATTAAACCATATTTTACCTTGCGTTGGCTTATTCAGGAGATTCAGGCAGCGAATTAACGTGGATTTTCCACTTCCTGATAAACCCATAATGACAAAAATTTCTCCTTCAAGTACCTCAAAGGATACATCATTTACTCCCACCGTATGCCCTGTCTCCTGGAGAATTTTTTCTTTGGAGACCCCATTTTTTAATTGGGGTAGGATTGAACGGGGTGTGCGGCCAAAAACTTTGGTTAGATTTTCAACTTTGACCTTTACTGCGGTACTCATCCTCAATCCCCCTATTCCGGAAATTTAAACCGTTCTCCGACCGATTGGGACAATCTATCGATAATGATGGCTAAGAAGACGATACTAATCCCTGCTTCGAACCCTTTAGCGATATCAATACGCATAATCGCCTGTAAAACGTCGTACCCTAGCCCTTTGGCCCCAATCATCGAAGCAACTACCACCATGGCTAAAGCCATCATTGTCGTTTGATTGATGCCCGTCATAATTGTCGGTAAGGCTTGCGGCAGCTGAACTTTCGTTAAGGTTTGCCAATTGGAGGAACCAAACGAATGCGCTGCCTCGACCATTTCTTTGGGAACATTTCGTATCCCTAAATCCGTTAAACGAACGATCGGGGGAATTGCGTAAATTATGGTGGCAAAGACCGCTGGAACTTTCCCCATCCCAAAAAGCATCATTGCTGGAATCAAGTAAACAAAACTCGGCATAGTCTGCATTCCATCCAACAACAGCCGCATAATTTCATTAAAACGTTTGTCATAAGCCATGAGAATTCCTGTTGGGATTCCAAGCACTAAGGAGATCACCACTGAACTTAGCACGATTGCTACAGTTTGAATCATAGAGTCCCAAAGCCCGAACATTCCAATCAGGGTGATTAAGGCCGTATAAATCACTGCGGATTTTAGTTCTTTTACCCTCCAAGATATAAGGAAGATAAATAATAGAATGACCCACCAAGGAAGCCATAACATAAAAGTTTCCATCTTTAGGATGAACCAAAGTACCCCGGCAGACACCGCCTCAAAGAAACCCCCAAAGTTATGCATTAACCATTTTACAAATTGATCTACATAGATTCCAATTTCTAGCCTTAGGGTTTCTGGAAACATAATCGCATCCCCTTTTAAGTAATTGGGCAAAGGTTCATGGTTAACACATGCAACTTTGCCCATTTCACTCTACTTTAGTGCTGCTTTGACCTTCTCAGCAATTTCGCTAGGTACCCATGGTGTCCAAAGGTCGGTGTGATTCTTCAGGAACCACTGAGCCGCTTCATCTGTTTTTACATTTTTATCTTGCATATAAGCGAGCGCTTCGTTGGTTAAGGGACTGCTTGTTTTATAATGACTTAAAAACTCAACGACATCAGGGGCTTTGGTCTCCATAGCTTTGCTAACCCCGACGGTCACTTTGTCTGGAGCGAACTCGCAAATGTATCCATCATTCCACAGGGCTGCATCATATGGTTGATCTGCGAGCAAGGTCATATCGTATTTTCCCATGATCCACGTCGGTTCCCAATAATAACCTAACCATGGTTTTCCTTCTTCATAGGCTTTAGTCATGGAGGTTGAAAGCGCTGTATCTGATCCTGGGCTAAAATAGTTATAGGTTTTATCCAAGCCATAACTTGCAACTTTAGTTTTTAGTATTGTATCTACTTCCCAACCTGGAGGTGAACCATATATTCGGCCCTTAGAAGGGACTTCTTGATCTTTAAAAAGTTCCCAATATTTGGGAAGTTCCTTGACGGTTTTAAGATCAGGTGCCAATGGCTTAATTCCCCGGGCTGGATCTCCTTTGATCAGATAGGTTGGAACGTATAACCCTTGGGCATTATCATCAAAGTTTACCGAAACTTCCTTGATTGTGCCATCTTTGATCGCTTGGTCATACTCTTTCTTAATGTTATTAGTCCAAAGTTCTGTGTAAATGTCAATATCCCCTTTGAGAAAGGCAGCAAAGGTAATTGGAGTTGATCCGCTTATGACATCTGTTTTATAACCATACCCTTTCTCGATAATGAATCGAGCCACTGAATTATGGAATTGAATACTGTCCCATCCCGCATCTGCGAAAATTAGTGTGGGTTTTTCTGTATTGGCTGGTGCTTCTGTCTTGGTTCCACACCCGACAAGTCCAACTGCGAGGACCAAGATCAAAAGACTTAGCCAAGAGACTAATTGACGATAATGTTTTCTCACTCTGACAACCTCCTTAAGCGCTTAAAGTTGTATGTTATTCCTAAGTGTACAAGAAAAACTGAAAATTGGGAATTCCCATAATTCAGGATATAACGTTCTAAGGGTCTTTTACTTTGCATTTCCCCTGTATTTGAATCATTTAGATAAAGATTCTCAATTTTACTAATGAATCATCATATTCTAAACAATTCCGAGACTTTCATTTCTATGAAGTGGGTCATCCGGGGAAATAAGGAAGGGTATGGAAAAATTAATAGGAATGTTTTGATTGGAATCCAGTCGCTTAAATATATGGAATTATGATGAAAATTTTGTTGAAATTTATTGATTCTTTGGGAGGATTATGGCATATTTTATAGAATATAACTAAATGCATGAAGAAATAAGAAGATATTAAATATTTTGTAAAGGCAAAGCGGTTGAAAGACCGTGACGCAAAGCTAAAGGGTCTAAAGGAATTTATCTCCTATGACAGCCAGTTGCCAAATAAGAATTGCCAACAAATTATTGTAAAATATGCAATAATTTGTTTGTCATGATTCAAGTTTGTCAGGGTAACTGGAAACAGTTGCCTTTTTTTAATTTCAACAGAAAGGGATGAAAAATGATGTTGTTTGGTAAATCGGTTGTCCTAATTCATCCAAGGAGGTGAATTTAAGAAAACATAAGAAATCGGTGAGAAACAGTTCAATATACTGAAAAATCTACCCTTGTACAATAAGCTTTAAAATGACAATGTAGAATGCAGGAGGATAGGTAAATGAGTAATTATGTTAATCCCTACATTCCAAATTCAGTGCCAGATGAAAAAGAGAAAATGTTGAAAGAAATCGGGATTACCAGCGTTGAAGATATTTTTCAGGAAATACCTGAACATCTCCGTTTCAAAGGTCAAATGAACATCCCTGCCGCTTTTGCGTCCGAGTACGAAATGAGAAGGCATGTTGAAGGGCTATTAGCTAAAAATAAGTCTTGTAAGGATTATTTGAATTTCTTAGGAGCTGGTACATGGCAACATTATGTTCCGTCAGTTGTGGATACAATAATTTCCCGCGACGAGTTTCTTACTGCTTATGTTGGCGATGCATACGGTGATCACGGCAAATTCCAAGCCCTGTTTGAAACTTCAAGCATGATTGCCGAATTAGTCGGCATGGAAGCGGTCAGTACTCCAACGTATGACTGGGCCAACGCCATTGCAATTTCCTGCCGTATGGCATCTAGAATGTCTGGCCGTAAGCATGTGTTGGTGGCCGGTACAATCAGTCCCACTAGGCTGGCGGTTGTTAAGAACTACTGCAAACCGGAGATTAAAGTTGAACTACTGAAGTATGACAGAGAAACCGGACTTATTGATCTTAACGATTTGGAAAGCAAGATCACCAAGGAGACAGCTGCAGTATACTTTGAGAACCCCTCCTATTTAGGATTTATCGAGACTGAGGGAATGAAAGTATCTGAAATTGCTCATAATTGCGGGGCAGAAGTGATCGTTGGGGTTGACCCATCCTCATTAGGTGTACTAGCTCCTCCTAGTGAATATGGAGCTGATATTGTGTGCGGAGAATACCAGCCATTTGGTATCCACATGCAATGGGGGGGCGGTCTGTCTGGATTTATCGCTACCCGCGATGACCAAAAATATGTCGCTGAATATCCTTCTTTATTATTTGGCTTAACCACTACCACTGAAGAGGGTGAATATGGTTTCGGTGAAGTTTACTATGAAAGAACATCTTATGCCTCCCGAGAAAAAGGAAAAGATTTTATTGGAACAACCACGGCGCTGTATGGTATAGCGGCCGGGGTATATATGGCTTTGTTGGGCCCACAAGGCCTTAAAGATTTGGGTGAAGGTATTATGCAGCGAGTTCAGTATACGATGGGTCTGTTAGCTGAAATCAAAGGGCTAAAAGTTCCCGTGCTTAAGACACCTAGTTTTAAGGAGTTTATTGTTAATTTTGATGGCACTGGCAAGACCGTCGCCCAGATTAACAAGGCTTTATTAGAGAAGAAGATTTTTGGCGGCAAGGATCTTAGCAAAGAGTTCCCGGAGTATGGTAATTCTGCCTTGTATTGTATTACTGAAATCCATACTAAGGCAGACATAAAAGCACTCGCTTTAGCACTGGAAGAAGTAACAAAATAATCGGCAAATCTCCTGATTGCCGAATTGACAAGGAAGGGTGAATACTTGTGGGTAAAGTCAAAGTGAGAAAAGGTTTTCAACAGGCACGTTGGAATGAACCTATTATTTATGA
>Ga0074193_1002991_pt1 | contig 13549 bp, 9 predicted proteins | sample EPASupsiteHSE605_FD_64523 | JGI IMG/M metagenome (GOLD analysis project Ga0074193, IMG submission 64523) | Bioremediated contaminated groundwater from EPA Superfund site, New Mexico - Sample HSE6-05 | ecosystem: Environmental > Aquatic > Deep subsurface > Groundwater > Contaminated ... | reverse complement strand
ATGGCTAATGAACTGGGTGTAGATATCCCTAAAGTTCCGTTTGCTGCCTCTGCTCCGGAAGCTATGCATGAAAAAGCGGTTGCCATCGGTTCTTGGTGCGTAACATTAGGATTCCCGACTCAAGTCGGAGCTATGCCTCCTGTTGAGGGAAGTGACCTCGTCTATGGAGTTACAACCCAAATCGCGCATGACGTCTTTGGCGGAAACTTCATTTTAGAAGTAGATCCTATTATTGGGGCGCAGAAACTCTTAAATGCTCTTGAGTATCGGACTTGGAAACTTAATATTCATAGAAAAACTGCAGAGAAATTTGAAACTGCGCTAGCGCAAGGCTGGTAAGAAAGGAGGAAGAGTTATGTCTGTAGAACAAATTAACGAAGAGGCAGTTAAGGAACCTAAAAAATTATTGCGTAGAGCCTATGATGGTACGATAATCGCTATGACTTATGCAGAAATTCTGTTGAATCGGGCGATCAAAGATTTTGGTGAGGCACAAGTCGTTGGTTATCCAGATACCGCCTACCACCTCCCGGTCATCATGTGCCTATCTGGTGAAAAAGTTACCACGCTGGGTGAATTAGTTCCTATCCTAAACCGCTTGCGTAGTCAAGTTCGCACTGAACTTACAGTAGAGAATTCGAAGCTTTGGGGTGAATCAGTTCTATATGCTGCAGAGGTTATTGAGACGATCAGTTATCTCCGTGGAGATAATCCTAAAGAACTGCCTTGGACCGGATTCTTAGGCGATCCTATTGTACGTAAACACGGCATTAAGATGGTGGACTGGACCATTCCAGGTGTTGCAGTTATTCTTGGACGAGCCAAAGACTCTCAAGCTGCCAAGAAAATTGTAGAGAACCTAATGAACAAAGGGTTTATGATCTTCCTTTGTGATGAGGTCATTGAGCAGTGCCTCGAAGAAAACGTTAAAATCGGGGAAGACTACATTGCATTCCCTGTAGGAAACTTTACCCAGGTTATTCATGCTGTGAACTATGCCTTCCGCGCAGGTCTTGCTTTCGGTGGTATCGCTCCTGGCGACAGGGAAAAGCATCTTGATTACCAAAAACGTCGGGTACTGGCCTTTGTCCTTAATCTCGGCGAGCGAGATGATGTCAAAATTGCCGCTTCGATGGGTGCGATTTTCATGGGCTTCCCAGTCCTGACGGATCAACCACTTACTGCAGAGGAGCAAATCCCGGATTGGTATATTTCTGAGCCTGACTATGAGAAAATCGTTCCGTTAGCTATGGAAGTTCGTGGAATTAAAATAACAAGTATTGATATCCCTATTCCGGTCAACTTCGGACCTGCTTTTGAGGGAGAAACAATCCGTAAAGCAGATACCTACGTTGAATTTGGTGGCGGACGTACTACCTCTTTCGAATTGGTTCACTCAGTAGGACCCGATGAAATCACTGATGGTCAGATCACTGTCATCGGTCCTGAAATTGATACTGTTCCAGAGGGAAGCAAAATGCCCTTGGGAATTGTGGTTAATGTATACGGACGTAAGATGCAAGATGATTTTGAAGGCGTTTTGGAGCGTAGAATTCACTACTTCACAAACTATGGAGAAGGTATCTGGCACGTTGCTCAACGGGATATGTGTTGGGTTCGGATCTCCAAAGATGCGAGAGCTAAAGGCTTCTTAATTAGACACATCGGTGAGCTCCTGATGGCAAAATTAAAACAGGAATTCCCGGCCATCATCGACCGTGTAGAAGTTATACTCTATACGGATCAGACTGCAGTCGAAGAAAAACTTATCAAAGCCCGCGAAGTGTATCGTAAACGTGATGATCGCATGAGGGCCTTGACGGATGATTCAGTCGAAGACTTCTACTCCTGCTTGCTCTGCCAATCCTTCGCACCGAACCACGTTTGTATTGTTACTCCAGAACGGGTTGGTCTGTGCGGAGCTGTTAGTTGGTTAGATGCCAAAGCATCGTTTGAGATTGCGCCCACCGGACCAAACCAACCAATTCCCAAAGGGCCGGCGATTGATGACCTAAAAGGTATGTGGAAGAGCTGTAACGATTATTTATATACAACATCCAACAACACCTTAGAAGAGGTTAATCTCTATACAATTATGGATAAACCAATGACTTCCTGCGGTTGCTTTGAGGCTATCATGGCTATCATTCCTGAAGTCAATGGTATTATGGTTACTACCCGTGAACACAGTGGTATGACCCCTTGCGGCATGTCCTTCTCCACATTAGCCGGCACATGCGGCGGCGGATATCAAACCCCTGGCTTTATGGGAATTGGACGCACTTACATGGTCAGCAAGAAATTTATTCCTGCTGATGGCGGACTTGCCCGTATCATCTGGATGCCTAAAGAACTGAAAGAGTTCTTGCGCGAAGATTTGCTTCAGCGTAGCGTTGAAGAAGGTTTAGGCGAAGACTTTATCGATAAGATTGCTGATGAGACCATCGGAACGACAACAGAAGAAATTACACCATTCCTCGAAGAAAAAGGACATCCTTGCTTTAATCTTGATCCACTAATGTAAGTAATTGCAAGATACCAAGGCCTTTGCAAATATTGATCGAAGGTCTTGGTAGGCTTGCCTGATTCTACTAAATTAACTTAGAAAGGGGTTTCAAAATGGCTCTAACAGGTTTAGAAATCTATAAACAACTACCCAAGAAAAACTGCGGAGAGTGCGGCGTACCAACTTGTCTGGCTTTTGCTATGGCATTAGCTGCAGGCAAAGCTGCGTTGGACACCTGCCCATATGTCACGGATGCTGCTCGGGAGAATTTGGAGTCCGCATCTGCTCCTCCGATTAAAGCCATCAAATTTGGCAATGGTTCTGTGATGGGGGATGAAACAGTCATGTATCGTCATGACAAGACTTTCTATCACGAAACAACCATCATCGTTGAAGTCTCTGATGCTTTAACTGATGACGAAGTAAGTGCTAAGCTTGCTGAGATCAACGGCTTGGAGTTTGACCGGGTTGGACTTCACTACTCTGTTGAGGGTGTTGCTATAGTAAATGCCTCCGGTGATGCTGCGCGCTTTGCAAGTGTTGTCGCTGCTGTGGCTGCCGGCACTGAGAAATCATTAGTCTTGATTAGTAACAACGCTGAAGCTTTAAAGGCAGCTGTAGCTCCGATAGCATCCCGTAAGCCGCTAATTGGAGAAGCAAATGCTGATAACTATGAGGCAGTTGTTAATGTTGCTAAAGAAAATGCAGTTCCTGTAATTCTCAAAGCAGATGGTCTTGATGCCTTAAATGATCTGGTTGAAAAAGCAGTAGCTCTGGGATATAAGGAATTTGTCTTAGATCCTGGTACTAAAGGCACAGCTCAACAGTTAGCTGATCTGACTCAACTGCGTCGTTTAGCTATTAAGAAGAAATTCCGCGCATTTGGGTATCCTGTTATAGTCTTTACCAGTCATGCAGAGCCTCTGGATGAAATTATGGAAGCTTCGGTATACGTTTGTAAATATGCCAGCGCCATTGTCTTAAAAACCAGTGCTAAAGCACACCTCTTGCCTCTGATGGCACTCAAGCAAAATCTTTATACAGATCCTCAGAAACCGATCCAGGTTGAGGAAAAACTGTATGCTATTGGCGAAGTAACTCCGGATTCACCATTGTATATTACCACGAATTTCTCCTTAACTTACTACAGTGTTGAGGGTGAAGTTGAATCCACCAAAATCCCTAGTTACATTATCCCTGTTAATACTGAAGGAACTTCGGTACTTACTGCCTATGCCGCCGGTAAATATGAGCCAGAGTTAATCTGGGAGACAATGCAAAAATTAGGCGTTCCTGATACTCTTAATCACAAAAATGTTATTATCCCAGGGTATGTCGCTGTAGTCACAGCCAAACTTAAAGAAATTTCCGGCTGGAATGTAATTGTCGGACCTCGTGAATCCAGCGGAATTGTTGCTTTTGCCAAAACTTTCAAGTAATAACCGGTTGAATTAAGTCTGCCAGCGATATAGAGGGATTTCTAAGGTTGAGTAAGGAAGTGACGACGATGCCCCTATTTCAAATTAAATTCATGCCGGAGAACCGCATCATTGAGGTTGAATCCGGTACGTCGCTGCTTCATGCAGCCGCTCAGGCCGAGATTTTTATCAAATCAGGATGCGGTAGTAAGGGATCCTGCGGTGCTTGTAAAGTTGTCGTTTTAAGTGGGGAACCGTTGGTGACCGGGACTGGGAACTTGACGCCTGAACAAATCTCAGAAGGGGTTCGACTAGCTTGTCAAACCACGATTCAAGGGGATATGACGGTTGAGGTACCTTTGGAATCTCGGTTAAAAGAGCATCAAGTTCTGATGGGTGATGTTCAAAAGGGACTCTTACAGGAAAGCGACCATGATTTACTCGAGAAATTCGGGCATCAGCCACTCGCAACGAAGCTGAGGATTTCACTATCGGCTCCGACTTTAACAGAAAATACGAGTGATTGGGCACGCCTGAGCATGGAAATTCGCCGTGTCCTAAAAACCGGAGAAAAGCCCGTTGATATTCCCTTGTCCGTTCTAAAGCATCTCCCTGAGGCACTCCGCAGAGCAAACTGGGATGTGTCTGTTACCTTAACAGATATTGAATCAGGGATAACTGTCACGCACGTAGAGGCTGGAAACGATAACCCTCCCTATGGACTGGCTATCGATATTGGTACAACAACGGTTGTCGTTTATCTTGTCGATCTTTCCACCGGTCAGGTGATAGATCAGCAGGGATCTTATAACAAACAAGCGAAATTTGGTGATGATGTTATCACTCGGATAGTGCATGCGGTCGAAAATGCGAATCAACTTGAAGAAATGCGCAGCGCTGTTGTTGAAACCATCAACGAACAAATTCATAAGATCCGGGAACGACAATCTATGTCGAATAAGGATTTTTCTTCGGCAGTGGTTGCTGGAAATACCACAATGACCCAATTGTTCCTTGGTGTCGATCCGCGTTATATTCGGTTAGAACCTTATATTCCCACCATGGCTAACGTTCCCTCTATCCCTGCCCGGGACGTTGGGCTCGATATGTTGCCTGAGGCCTTGGTACATTGTTATCCCTCAGTAGCAAGTTATGTCGGTGGGGACATTGTTTCAGGAACATTGGTCACAGACCTTGCTAATGGAGAAGATATCATTCTCTTTATCGATATCGGAACAAACGGAGAAATAGTGCTTGGAAACCAGGATTGGCTCGTTTCTTGTGCGTGTTCTGCCGGCCCAAGTTTTGAAGGCGGCGGGATTACGTTTGGTATGCGGGCAATGCCGGGAGCGATTGAACGAGTTGTGATTGATCCTGAAACCTTGGATGTATCGCTCAAGGTAATTAGTAAGATGCTTCCGGTTGGGATATGTGGATCAGGACTCGTAGATTGCCTAGCTAAACTACTGGGAGCGGGTATTATTGATCGCGTTGGAAATTTCCAAATGGGACATCCCGCAAACTCGGCGCGGCTAAGAGCAACTTCAGATGATAAAGAATTCGTGCTGGCATGGGCGGATCAATCTGGCGGAGGAAAAGATGTTGTCATCACAGAAAATGATGTTAAAAACACTATCCGAGCCAAAGGGGCCATTTATGCAGGTATTCGGACGTTACTGAATATGGTCTCGGTGGAGATGGAAATGATTAGCCGGATTGTTATTGCTGGAGGTTTCGGTAATTACCTCAATGTACAGGATTCCATTCAAATTGGGTTGCTGCCGGATCTTGATGAGGAACTGTATGAGTTTATCGGAAACTCTTCCATCAAAGGAGCCCGTCTAGCATTACTTTCGCAAAATGCATGGCGTGAAGCAAAAGAATTGGGACAAAAGATGACCTATGTAGAGCTTTCTGTTGGACCGACATTCATGGATGAATATGTTTCCGCTCTGTTTTTGCCCCATACGGATTTCTCTCTATTCCCATCTTGTACCTAACACATAACAATGGAGGTAAGATTCATGGCAAAATATATAGCAGTTGCTGGTAAAGGTGGAGTAGGGAAAACCACATTCACTGCTTTATTACTAAGGCAAATGGTTCATCAAAAGAGAGGGATTTCTGTTCTGGCTGTTGATGCCGACCCAAACGCAAATCTCGGAGAAGCTCTGGGTTTAACTGTCACTGCTACTATCTCGGAGTTGCTTGAACAAACTAAGGATCCAAAAGCGATCCCTGAGGGGATGCCTAAGCAAATCTTTATTGAGTATAAACTTCAGCAGACGCTTGTAGAGACTAAGGATATAGACTTACTTGTCATGGGCGGCCCACAAGGAGCTGGATGTTACTGCTATCCCAATGATCTTTTACGCAAATATATTGAGAACATTGGCGAGAACTATGATTTTGTGGTCGTGGATTCTGAAGCTGGTCTGGAACACATCAGCAGACGTACCATCCCTCGTATTGATGAGATGTTTGTAATCAGTGACTCCTCAGCGCGAGGTATTCGCTCAGCGGGACGAGTACACGAACTTGTTCGGGGACTTAAGTCCGCGGTAAGTAATCTTCACTTGATAGTAACGAAAACCGGTGAAGGTAGTATGGAATCGTTAAACGAAGAAATAGAACGTACAGGGCTAAGCGTAATCGGAGATATTCCCTTAGATCCTTTAGTTGTGGAATATGACTTGGCAGGCAAACCATTATTCGATTTGCCTGAGGATGCCGTCTCGGTCAAGGCTGTACAGAGCATTTTGAACCGTGCCGGAATCTTTAACTAGAAAGGAGAGAAGTTCATGTCCGTTGCAATCGTAAAAGAAAGATTTTCAGGTAAAATTGGAGAGGTAGTACTCGGCGCAACTGCTGAACAAGGAGGAACGAGAACCTCTACAGTAACTATAGGTGGAGATGCTGCCTTACCTTTTCTTCACTTTGAGGGAAAAGTTAACCGTCCAGTGATCGCTATGGAAGTCAACGATGTCGCTCCAATATGGAATGAAACAGTTACCAAACAATATGGAGATGTCTTCAATAACCCAGCAGCTTGGGCTAAACAATGCGTCGAGGAGTTTGGCGCAGATCTTATCTATCTAAAACTGAATGGAGCAGACCCTGATGGTGAGAATCGCTCCCCAGAAGATTGTTCCCGTGTTGTTAAAGAAGTTTTAGGTGCTGTTGGAGTTCCGCTAATCGTAGTGGGCTGCGGCGATTCAGCGAAAGACAATGAAGTTATTGCAGCCGTTGCTGAAGCAGCAACAGGCGAAAACCTTCTGATCGGCGTTGCAGAGCAAGAAACCTATAAAACCTATGCAGCTGCCGCAATGGTTCATAAGCACACTTTGATTGCCCAGTCTCCCCTTGACATTAACATCTGTAAACAACTTAACATTTTGATTAATGAAATGGGACTGCCGTTAAATAAGATTGTTATTGACCCGTTAATCGCAGGACTTGGCTTTGGAATTGAGTATGCTTATTCCATTATGGAGCGGGCACGTCTGGGAGCTCTTGGTAATGATAAAATGCTTGCTATGCCAATGTTTTGTTCTGTAGGTTATGAGGCAAATCGGACTAAAGAATCCAATTCTACTGTAGAAGAAAACCCACAGTGGGGAGATCTGGATGACCGTGCCGTACTTTGGGAATCATTAACGGCTTCTGGTCTGATGCAAGTCGGAGCCAGTATTATTATGATGCGTAACCCTGCAGCAGTAAAAGTAGTTAAAAAGAACATTGAAGAAATGATGAGCGTCTAAGCATCAACTCAAACTATCAATTATTATTCAAAATATGAGGCCTCGTTTTTGAATAATTATGTCATTATTTAAGTCATCCTTAAACTGAAAACTAAAATTTAGAAAGGTCGTGACCGAATGACAATGCTTATTTTTGGTGAGCGGATCAATGGAATGTACACAGATATTGGAGATGCGCTGAAAGCTAAAGACCCAAAACCGTTACAATTTTGGGCCACTAAGCAAGAAGAAGGAGGAGCCCACTACCTTGACCTAAATTCTGGTCCTGCTATCCCAAAAGAGGAGCGTGCAGAAGCATATCAATGGATGGTTAATGTCGTTCAAGAAGTTTCTGAACTTCCACTTCTCTTAGACTCCACGAACTATGATGCTATTGAAGCAGGATTGAAACTTTGTAAGAGGCAGGCCATTATTAACTCCGTTGATGCAACACCAGAAAAAATGGAGCGCGTTTTCAAAATGGCTGCTGATTATAACGCTGGGGTTGTCGGTTTGACCATGGACAAAAAAGGAATTCCTTTGGACAATGATTTACGGGTAGCATTTGCGATGGAATTGGTTGCAGCTGCCGATGAATATGGTTTACCAATGGAAGATCTCTACATTGACCCCCTGATTCTCCCTGTTAATGTTGCTCAAGAACACGCGCTCCAAGTACTGGAAGCTCTACGTAAAATTAAACAACTCGCTGATCCGGCACCGCGCACAGTTCTCGGCTTAACAAATGTATCGCAAAAGTCGCCTACGAGTATTTGTAATTTGCTCAACCGGACCTATCTTGCGATGGCTATTGGCGCAGGACTTGACGCAGCTATCATGAATGCCAATGATGATGAGCTCGTCGACGTTGCGGCAACAACCCAAATTTTGCTTGGTAGAAGCATCTATGCGGATTCCTATCTGAAAGTTTTCCGGGCTCGTTAATTAATAATAGTAACGAATACTGTGTATAATTTATAGTGTATAAGTTCATTTGACTTTGGCTATATATTAGTTACTGTTATTTCACTAAAAGGGAAAAGCACCTCAGAACTTTCTGAAGTGCTTTTCTTTTTAATGTCTTTAAACATAATGATTTTTCTAATAAATATTCATACTGGTCAAGCGACAAGCATAGCTATCAAAGACAGATAATCTGGAGGTGTATAATTTGGAGGCTTATTTTCATAAGGACCAGCGAATTGAAGAGTGGATTGACCAAATCATAGAAAAAGTGTTCACAGTGTGCTTATTGAATGGGTTAGATTCAGAGGTTGAGTTTCAAAAGGGTTGTCAAATCGTCTCAAAAGTTACATTATTATTACGGGGAATATCTACGTTCCCAGATGAATACTTGGAGGATGGACTTAAACAGCTTGTTGAACAACAACTTCCTGATGCTCGCGTTATTAATAACTTTCCTTCGTTTCAAGAAATAATGAATAAAATCTTACACGAAGGCGTTGCGAAAGGCATCAATTCCAGAGAAGAGTTGAACGTTGATACTATAAGGGGAGAGTCAACTTCCACTCAAGTAGGGTGTCGAGTGCCAGTCCCATGTGTAGAAGAAGTGGCCTCACGATCGGATGAAGAGTCTTTTCCTGATAAAGGGCTTCCAGATGAAGAGTTTCTTCCAGATGAAGAGTTTCAAACTGACAGTGCAATTCCTGCGTTTGCCTCATTTAATATTCCTTACGAGAACATTCAAGATAGTTTTGAGGTACATGGTCTAAAACTTGATGAAACTATGATCCCCACGAATGATAATATCATAGAGCAAATACCTAATGAAGATAAAGTGGCCACTGTGATTGAACTGCCAACCAATACAAAAGCCTATGGAATATTGCGGACTTCTCAAGTTCCTGAGAATGCAAATTCACTCAAACAGGTTCTGAACAAGATATTTCCACAAAGTATTATTAATTGGAATATGAATTTAATGGGTCAGACTTTTCTGGCGAAAGTCGAGAATATTCTGATTTACAGCACAGATTTAGAGCTGCCCTTTGTTATTGAAGACTTTAAGAAGCAAGACTGGAAGGTCTTTGTGTGTAGATCCGAGGATCTTGCGTTTCCACGCAGATTAGAGAGAGGAATAAAGCAAATCCAACGAATAGGAAATAAGTCCTAAATTGTATAACAATTTTGGTATTTTTATTAAGGTTGAGTAGGAAATATTACTTCTTTGTCGAAATAGATAATAAGGTATGAATGTGGCAAGATTGCCAGATTACCTAGACCAAGATAACCTGGACATTGAAATGAGGAATAACTGTGCCTGATCCATTGAGGAGAATCTTGAAAACTACCCTGACTGCCATCGAGTCGGGAAAAGAAGAGATCTTTTATATTGCTGAAACATCACGGACTGAAATGAACCGACTGACTAATGAACTCACTCAGCTTAAATCTGATCTCTCGGAAGTTATTTTACAAGTAGATTTTCAAGAAAAAATAGATCGACGTTTACGAAACAAATTTATGGAAGTAAGCCGAGCATACCAAAAATACACTGAAAAGGAAACAATCGCAGCATATACTGAAGCCAAGGATGCTCAGGTCTTGCTTCAACTTTTGCAAAACAAAGAAACGCAATTGCGAAAGAGGCGAGATGAACTTGAACGTTCCCTGCGTCAGATTCAAGTAATGATTGAACGTGCTGAAAATCTGATGACTCATGTTGGTTTGGCCATTAATCTGTTACAAGGCGGAACTGAGGCCCTACAAACTCAGAATCACGAACAACGGCATGTAATTGGTTTGCGGGTTCTTAGAGCACAAGAGGATGAACGTAGGAGGGTTGCAAGGGAAATACATGACGGACCTGCCCAGACACTTGCGAATATCGTCTTACGTTTGGAAATTGCCGAAAAACTACTCGAATTAGATCCCAGCCGTGTTAAAGCTGAACTTGTAGACCTTAAATATCTGGTTCGATCAAATCTACAAGATATTCGAAGGATTATTTTTGATTTGCGTCCAATGATTCTGGACGATTTAGGAATTGTACCAGCTATTGTAAAATACTTGGATAATTTTCAAGAAACCTATGGTATTAGCTGTGGGCTCACGATCGAAGGTCGTGAAAAACGCCTTCTACCAGCAGTAGAGGTGGCTCTATTTCGCTCAATTCAAGAGGGAATGACTAATGTTGCAAAACATGCTAACTCAAAGAAAGTGGACGTTCTTATAGCTTATCAGAATGATTGGACCATTGCCCGGATTAGAGATTATGGAAATGGCTTCGATTTAGACTCTGCTTTAAACACTCCCGGAGAACATTTTGGACTGATAGGAATGCGCGAACGTGTTGAAATGTTCTCAGGGTTTTTTTCCATTAAATCCACCTTGGGGAAGGGGACAACGATCGAATTATCAATTCCATCGAGACATGAGGAGGAACGTTTAATATGATTCGGATCGTAATTGCAGATGATCACCCACTGTTAAGAGAGGGACTACGCCGAATTTTAGAATTTGAAGATGGAATTAAAGTCGTTGCAGAAGTAGGAGATGGTCAAGGTGCTATTAACATGGCACGCAATATGACGTTCGATATCTTATTGATGGATCTAAACATGCCCGGTGTAAACGGCTTAGAAGCTGGCCGTGTTATCCGCCGTGAACGACCAGAAATAGGTATTTTAGTACTTACAGTCGATGACTCAGATGAAAAAGTCTTCCAGGTTCTTCAAATCGGAGTAGCGGGATATTTACTAAAAGATGTAGACTCAAAAACATTAATTCAGTCTATTCGCAAAGTGTATGCCGGTGAGGCAATTTTATCACCTGCTGTTACAGGTAAATTGATGGAGCAATTTTCTAACCCAGGTCCGGTAAAAAATACTTGTGGACTTAGTGAACGAGAAATGGAAATTCTCCAATATGTAGCGCGGGGATCGTCCAATCGAGAGATTGGAAGTGCCTTATTTATTAGTGAGAAGACAGTGAAAAACCATCTCTCAAGTATTTATCGTAAATTGGAAGTTGAAGATCGCACTCAAGCAGCTCTTAAAGCCGTTAAGCTAAAATTTGTTCAGCTCGATTAAAGGATGAACGAAGGTTTGTATTGCCATTGCGAATCATCTATTAAACGAGTAAAATACTACTATAATTATAAAATGAATCATTAAATTCTAATATATTATATAATAATAAAACGTCTCGTTAAGCCTTTCTATATTTTCTTAATAAAAAAAGAGCTATAGTGACGTATTTTTGGAGGACAACTAGATGAAAATTAGCTTTTTCGGCGCTGCCCAGGTCGTCACGGGATCATCCTATCTCGTGGAATCAGGTGAGTCACGAATTTTAATTGATTGCGGAATGTTTCAAGGATCCAAGGCGCTAAAAGAGTTAAATTACGATTCCTTCCCTTATAATCCAGCTAGCATTGATGCCGTTGTTTTAACCCATGCTCATATCGACCACTCAGGAATGTTGCCTAAACTGATTAAAGCAGGTTTTAAAGGGAACATCTGGGCTACCCCTGAAACAATAAAATTATGTTCAATAATGCTCCCAGACAGTGGACATATTCAAGAAATGGAAGTTGAGCGCAAGAACCGAAAGCGGGCAAGAGCAGGACTTCAACCCCTCGTTCCAATCTATACCGTCCAAGATGCGCTTGATACGATTCCATTCTTTCATGCCATATCCTATGAAGAACAAATCGACCTTGTCCCGACTATTTCTATGCAACTTTATGATGCGGGTCATATTTTGGGATCGGCACATGTTGTGATGCATATCAAAGAGCCAGAGTTTAGCAAAACTATTGTATTTTCCGGTGATATTGGTAATGTTAGCCAACCTTATCTTGAAGACCCAAGTATTTTATGTGATACTAACTATGTCGTTATGGAAACAACCTATGGAAATCGCCTCCATGCCCAAAATGCAGACCAAAAGAAAATAGATCGTACTGAACAGCTTGCTGAGACGATTCGTAATACGTACCAAGCAGGAGGAAATTTAATCATACCCGCATTTGCCATTGAGCGTACCCAAGACCTTCTTTTTTATCTTCGAAAATTACAGGATGAACAGCGCATACCCACCTTACCCGTTTACATTGACAGTCCCTTAGCCATTGCGGCAACAAAAATATTTCAAGAAAATACCGCTAATTTTGACTCGGAAACACGTGAATTAATTGAACAAGGCAATAGTCCATTGGACATGCCCAACGTTCATTTCAGTCTAACTGCTGCTGATTCAATGGCTCTAAATGAGATTCAAGGTGGAGCAATTATTATTGCCGCGAGCGGCATGGCTGATGCCGGACGCATTAAACATCACCTGAAACATAATCTTTGGCGAGAGCAAGCCACCATTCTTTTTGTAGGATATCAGGCACCAGGGACACTTGGTCGGATTCTTTCGGAGGGCGCTGAGTCAGTCACAATCCACGGAGAGAAGGTTGTGGTTAAAGCTCAAATCAGTCGCATGGATGGCCTGTCTGCCCATGCAGACCAAGCGGAACTACTTCACTGGCTTTCTTGTTCAGGAAAAAATGCTGAGCAAATTATTCTCGTTCATGGAGAATTGGATTCCCAGGCCGCCTTTTCTGAAAAAGTCCAAGAAACGTTCGGGATCGTCCCCCTTATCCCGCAGCTTGGGGAAACTATAGAATTTATGCCAGAGCAGATTATTCGGCATGAACCTCAAAAAATATGGTTAACGCAGAATGCAGCTATAATTCAGGATAGTGAAGAAAGTGAGAAGAAAGTTACTCAATCTACTCAATCTACTCCTCAGCCGATCGCACCTTCTTCCAAACGGTCCAAAATTTCTGAACCCCGCGTCTCTCGTGCCCAAGTCAATAGAGCCTATATCCGGCTGCGTCACCATATCAAGCGGATTCTTGTTGAAGGGCACCG
>Ga0074193_1002990_pt1 | contig 13554 bp, 15 predicted proteins | sample EPASupsiteHSE605_FD_64523 | JGI IMG/M metagenome (GOLD analysis project Ga0074193, IMG submission 64523) | Bioremediated contaminated groundwater from EPA Superfund site, New Mexico - Sample HSE6-05 | ecosystem: Environmental > Aquatic > Deep subsurface > Groundwater > Contaminated ... | reverse complement strand
CTTCCTCTGCATCTTTAACATCACTGAATTCCTCTTTCATCATAGCTACAATGTCATCTTTAACCCTCATTTTTAGGGCTTGGTCTGCGGCATCATCACTGTTCGCAATTACATGCAGCCTGAGCACACTTTGTCCTAGTGGTTCACTCTGATTGGCAATTACAAACCCACTGGTTAGTAAACTTGTTAAAATAATAATAATTCCTAAGATCTTTTTAAACATAAAATAATCCCTCCCTGTATTTCACATTATTACCGGGAAGGACTCTTTTTAAACTTATTTATAAAATAGACGCGGGCGACTTCGTCGCACGCAGACTTATATGACGTTCGCAGCTTTATATAACTGCCATGTAGAACAAGGCGCCGCATACTCCGCGTGAATCGTTCCCTTAAAAAACGGTTTCTCCGCACAGAAACGACCGGGTTCTTTGGTCTTTTGCATTTTCAAAGAGATCCTTTCCGGTTCCCTTTTCGACCATTTTGCCATCCCATAAAAATAGAACTTCATCTGCCAGCCTGCGGGCCTGGAACAGATTGTGGGTCACCAGGATAATAGTCGTTCCAAACTCCCGGTTTATAAATTGTATATAGCGTTCTATTTCCACCGCGCTCTGCGGGTCAATGTTAGCCGTCGGTTCATCTAAAAACAAAACCCTTGGTTCCAGGGCCAGGGCACGGGCAATGGCTGCCTTTTGGCGCTCTCCGCCGGACAGGTTGCGGGCATCAGCCGAAGCAAACGCGGACATGCCCACTAACTCCAAGCTCTTTTCTATGATCGGACGAATGTTTTTGTCTGATTTTCTTCTTACCTTTAAACCATAAGCTATATTGGCATATACAGTTCCTTCAAACATAAACGAGGTCTGGGTAACCATGGTCATCTGACGCCGCAATTTTAGCAGCTGCTCTTTGCCCCAATTGATATCCTCGTTTAGGACTCTGACGGTCCCTGTATCGTTTTTGGTAAGCAGAGCCATAATTCGCATCAAGGTCGTTTTTCCCGACCCGTTAGGACCAAGTATGGCGTAGATCTTCTGTCCGGGAATAGAAAGTTCCCCTATATTTAATACTTCCCGTTGACCATACCGTTTTATAATATTATGTAATTTGAATACCGGCGTCATTCTTGAAGGACCTCTTTTCCAGGATATTTATTAAGACAATAATTGCGAAGGCAATGAGCAGCAATATAATGCCTATTCCGATAGCTCTGCTATCATTCCCCATCCGGGTTTCTAAAACGATGGACGTCGTTAATACCCTGGTACTGTCTTGAATATTTCCTCCTACCAGCATTACCGCCCCCACTTCTGCCACGAGCCGCCCCAGGGCGGTGGTCAGGGCAGCAATTATACCCATGCGGGACTCTCGTATGATGGCCCAGGCTGCCTGACGCCTGGAAGCTCCCAGGGTTACTGCGGTATCATATACTTCCTGGCGTTGGGCCATAACTGTACGTGCTGTTAGACCGCAAACAATCGGCAAGGCTAACAATACCTGAGCACATATCATGGCAATAGGAGTGAAAAGCAATTGATACTGCCCCAGCGGCCCTCGCGTAGTTAATGCCAGGTAGACGATGAGTCCTGCTAAAACCGGAGGCAGGCCCATAAAGGTATAAACTATATTTAATAACAATCTCCGGCCCGGCATATCTTTCAAAGCCAAGGCTGCTCCGGCAGGTATTCCCAGGCAGGCAGCAATGAGCAGAGCACTCAATGATACCTGCAGCGACAAGATGGTAACCTTCATGATTTGCTGATCCATAGAGAATACCAGCAGAAGGCCCTCTTTTATGCCTTGAATTATAATTTCCATTTTATCTTCCACTCCCTGCCAGCCCTAAAAGTCCTGTGATAAGTTCCACGTCTCCTTGCATGGCGGAACTTGCCACAGAATTCTTATAATAAGACAGGAGCAAGACTATTCGGGTCTGCTCCTGTCTATTGAGCCTATATTATTTTACTGCATCAGGAATAAATAAGGACTGTCCATATTTATCCTTACCAAACTCGCCTATCATCTTCTGTATTTTTTCGGAGGTAATCCATTCAACAAATTTCATGGCACCATCATAATCTACATTTGCGAATTTAGCTTTATTAACTGCAATAACTCCATAAGGATTAAGTAATGGTTTATCCTTTTCTACCATGATTTCCATCTTATATTTATCTTTTAAAGCCAGGTATGTAGCACGATCGATCAATGTATAACCTTTCATCTCATCGGCCATACGGAAGGTATCACCCATTCCTTTGCCAACATTTTTGTACCAGTCGCCCTGGGGTGTAATTTTGGCTTTAGTCCAGAGGCTTAATTCCTTGGTATTGGTTCCGGACTTGTCGCCGCGAGATAAAAATGTTGATTTGGTTTGTGCAATCTTAGTAAGAGCTTTAACTGTATCGGTCTCGCCCTTAATTTTAGCCGGATCACTGGCAGGTCCAATTAGAATAAAGTCGTTATGCATGACATCTTTACGGTTAACGCCGAATCCATCAGCTACGAATTTATCTTCCGCAGCACGGGAGTGAACCAGAAGTACATCCACATCACCTTTGGCACCCATATCCATAGCTTGTCCAGAGCCAACTGCTATAACTTTAAGGGTATAACCGGTGTCCTTCTTAAACTCAGGAACCAGAACCTCTAAAAGTCCGGAATCCTGAGTACTGGTAGTGGTAGCCATTTTCAAAGTTTTCTCTGCTGCGGGAGCGGGTTCCGGCGTTTTGGCGGTTTCTTTGGAAGCACACCCAGCCAGACTGACAAATGCAAATAATAACATAAGTATTAGAGCTAAGCTTTTCTTTTTCATTCCATCAAACCCTCTTTCGATATTTTGACTTTTGAAGTTTATAAACACTTGAGTATTCGTTTGCATGATGAACCCAAAAGAATAGGGTCCACATTTGCAAAAGTCAATGAAGACCCATAAGATTTCTCTATGGCATCTCTCCTTTCCGCAATGGGAGGCGCAACCGTTTCCAATTACACCCTGTCGGTTCATATCTCATAGCCAAGCAAACGTTAGCGATATGAACTCGGAGAATATTATTCAGCTGTATGCTAATATTGTATATAAACTGCTATTTTTAAGCAAGGCTCAACAAACCAAAAAAGGATGAAAATGACATGGAGTTTATTAAAGTTGGAGAAACGGATGTCTATTATCAGCATCAGTCTGGTAACACGCCCGCTGGGAGTATAATTTTTATCCACGGCAGCGGAAGCAGCCACGAGGTATGGTCCAACCAGATGAAACTAGGCATGAATAGTATTGCGCTGGATTTGCCCGGGCATGGCAAATCAGGAGGTAGAGCCGCTGCCAGCATTGAGGAATCGGCTAAGATGGCAGCAGAATTCCTGTCAGCCCTCCAGCTGCCTCGCCCCTTGTATCTGGCGGGTCATTCTATGGGAGCAGCTATTGCCATCACCTGCGCATTGGAGTATCCAGGGCTTGCAGAAGGAATTATCCTTATTGGAGCTGGGCAGCGCATGAAGGTGATGCCTGCCTTGCTGGAAAATCTGCATCAGGGCATAAATGACCCCTCGTTCATACGTATTGGTTTTTCCCCTCAGACTCCCAATCATATTGTCGAATGTGCCATTAAGGCCTATGCAGAAGCGGAAACCTCGGTTCTATATGCAGACTTCTCAGCCTGTAACAACTTCGACGTAAGCCAGCAACTGGAGCAAATTAGACTGCCTGTCCTGGTTATCGCTGGAGCCGATGATAAGCTAACCCCCGTCAAACTCTCCGAATATATATGCAGCCACATCAATCACTGCCAATTGGCAGTGATTAGTGAAGCAGGTCATTTTATAATGCTGGAAAAACCAGCGGAGGTAAACCAGCTAATATTTGATTTTGTTACAAAATAATAGCACAGTCATTTATTCTATAAATTATTAGTTTCAGGATATTGACAGAACACTTGTTTGTCTCTACAATGGATGCAGAACTAATGTTCGTATTCAGTTGTAGAGGAGTGTTCTTTTTATGTTTGCGGATTTTAGCAAGAAGGAGTTTATCCAGACCGCGGTAGGCGGCACCTGCCTGATTATAATAGGCTACCTGACCATGCTGGGAGTAATGTTAATACTTGTATAATAAGCATTTCTCAATTGGCAAATACGTAAAGGGCTCCCCATACTATTCAGGAAGCCCTATTATTGCGCTGGAGTTCGATTTAATTATACCTGGCGTTAGTATAAAATAAATTGGTTCCGATAACCACAAAAAATTAGCTTTTATCGTTATCCTTCTTAGCCAGATATTCTCTAATTATCATTCTTACCAGTGCACTACGAGATATTTGGTTTTTCTTAGCCAGTTCTTTTATGTCGTCAACCTGGTTTTTCGTCAAATAAAATGTAGCATGTTCAAATTGATCCGTTGCCAAATAACACCCCTCCCCTGCCAGGAATCTCAACTGCGCTTATTTGTCTTGTTTTATGCATATTATATGTTGCTCGTGGAGGTTCTGTTACTGAACGGTTCATTATTTAGATCTCTTTTGAGTTTATCGATATTATCCCGCATTACTTTTCTGCCTGCTCTAATGATCTGGGCTGAATCTTTCAGATCAGTAAGGCTTACATCTGGTACTTCGGGATATAAAAGCATATCCGCAAAAAATTCTTCTTCGATATCTGAAGTCTCGAAGGTCATAATACTCAAGGTGCGTGAAATAATTTGCGGTATCCCAGCAACTTTGGTCTGATAAATCTCTTTTCCCAGGTTAACAGCCAGCACATACTCTGCTCCCATGCATTTGTTAACCATTACCGGCACAATGTCTTTCAATCCTCCATCCACCATCTGCATTCCCTGGAAATGTTTAGGCTGGAAAGTAACCGGGATCGAAATACTGGATCTCACTGCTTCGCTTAAGAGGGCATCCTGTATAACAATACTATCCCGATCTTCAATTTCTATATTCTGGTTTGTAAATATTATTTTCCGGCCACTGTCTATATCGCAAGATACTAGTGCTATCGGTAATTGTATATCAGCAAGGCGTTTACCTCCAGTTAGACTGTAAATCAGTTTCTCAATTTTATTGCCGACTACAATTCCATCCAGATTGTACTGATATCCAGGCAGAATGAGCTTTAACAAATATTTTACGACGCCCATGATATTATAATCCATGTAATCACTGGGCGAAAGTTTTGTAACAACTTCCTCAATTTGATGAGGCGTCAGCCCGCTGGCATATAAAGCAGCTATAATACTTCCTGCGCTGGTGCCGGATATAAACGTTGGTTTGATATTATTACTATTAAGAACTTGCAAGACTCCAATATGGGCCAGGCCTTTTAAACCCCCACCCCCCAGTGCCAATCCCAGGCTTTTCATATTTATTCACCTCTTTATGCATTCCCCTATTTGGTTAAGCGCCACCTTGCCGGAAACTCCGGCCAAGTCCTAAATTCACCGATTGCACTTTCTAACCATATAATTCGAAACGGTTTTAATGTTCTGCGTGTATTGGTTTTTCAATGCCTGCCAGAAAAGCCGATAATCTTCTACGGTCTCAGCCTGCTCAAAATCTTCAATCCGCTTTTCCAGTTCTTTTTGCAGTAATTGTATATCTTCCAGGTTCTTACGCATGCGGTTTTTATCGGGGCGCTCTACGCGCTGCTTATTGATGGTTATCACCCCCATTTACTCCATCTGCAACAAATGCCCGGCCTTAGCAGCCGAGCATTGTTGGGCGAATCATTTTTTAGCATTCTGTTTCTGGATCGAGTTCTCCATAAACGATGATGTCATGCATCTTACCGAGTTTATCTATAATATCGACAAACACTTCTAATTCCAGGCAGGTTCCCCGGACAACTGGACAGCGCTCTTCTTCATGATGATGATGACGACAAGGGCTGCATTCATCTTCACAGTTGCCTTTAATGTCGTAGTCAAAGTCCCAGTTACATAGGATTAATTCAGACTGATCGATTTCATTCCTAAATTCCTCAGGAGTCAGGGGCGGATCAAATTCACTTAGTTCAATACATTCCTCATAAATGTTGCCAGGTATGGTATATATTTGGTACTCAGTATCGGGTTCTGTTCCAACAATAATAACCAGGATTAAATCAAAATCAATAGTAATCTTAACCTTATTGAAGTTTAGAACCTCGGTTGCGCTGTTAACTTTAATCTTAAAGTCATCTACCACGCTAACATAGCCGCCAACTTCAGCAGTGGGTATGCATATGGTTCTTTCGAGAACCTGGGCCCCTTTTTCGATGTACTTAGCCTTGATAACCTTCGCCCACAAATCCAGCCTACAACCCTCCGGGTATTCACATTTTAGCATATTACTTTCCCCTCCTTTTTCCTCTAATATCTCCTGTCATTCTCACAACAGATTTAGAAATTTGTTTTTTAAATTTCTAAGATATAGTATGAAAGAAGGTAATATTGTGTGATTACCCTGATAAATATATTACACTCATAATATCAACAAAAAGTGTTATTTGGTTTACAGGCTATTCATAAACATACGCTTAATCCTATCCCCCAGTTTGATTTCCCCGCCGCCCCAGGCGGGCAGAGGTAATGTTTTTTCGCCAGTGTTGGGCTGGTGATTTTCATAACTGCATATAAGAAGGTCTTTACGGGTGATGGCTTCCCGCAGTTTTTGAACTAATTCCTGAGTTCCATTCAACTCTTTGCTTAAGGCAGCATTCTTGACCTCTGCCTTCTCAATCGCCCTCCGGAGGCTCATTATATCTCTCTCATACAGAAATAGTTTATGTTTTAGTATTTCTTTGTCATTTCGTACCTGTTCAATTTCAATTTCAATATCGTTAAAATCTATTTCCTCCTCATCCCCAGTTTTTCGTTCATTATCGGTTTGCAGTGTTACTACCTGTTCGCGAACGGCAAAGACCATGTAATTCAGGAAATAGGTAATTACGACTTCATTTCCCTGTGTTTCTCCATCCCAGTTCAAATCTTTAATTTGGATGATATAACCTACTTCTTCGTCCAGTTCTATAGGACTGTCAAATTCCTGGAAAGGCAGACGTTCTTTTATGGTTTCCTTACGATCGATTAATTGAGTGTGCCCGTTCGAATCATCTACTACAGTGATTATTTCAAGGCTAATCCATACCTCCATCGCTTTGCCCTTGCGCTCTGCCCGAAGATTCCTAACTTTTATTTTAATATCATCGATGCGTCTAATCATGGGATCATATCTATATCGTCGTTCTTGCTGGCAGGAACGTGGTGATTTCAGGCTGGCAATAATAACTGGCGACCACAAAGCAATATCCTGGTTCACTTTAATCACCTCTATACAGATTTGATAATACAAATATATATGGGCAGAAGCAGCTAAATATGTGTGACTGCCGCCTTTATGGGCAAAAAAAAAGGCTGCATCAGAGATGCAGCCCTCAGGTCGTTTGTTACTCGTTGGCCGAGGCGATTTTAATTTCTAGATCTTGCTTATCGTAAACAAATAATTCAACTGTTTCCGTAAGTACATCCGCATAAGTGTAAGAAACTTTTCTCTCTATTTTACGTTCATTTAATCTTACAACAAATATGTTAGGGTATATTGATTCCAATACCCCTTCCCTCTCTATAATGCGGTTTCTTCCCCGGTTGGCTTTCAGTCTGATTTTACTTCCCACGAAGAATTCTAAATCTTTTTTGATTTCTGCGATAGCCCTGGGAGAATTCAAACTACCACCCTCTTTATTCAAATATAGTTAATATAATATACCATGAGGGGTACGATGTCAACATTAAAATGTATAGTATATAAAAAAATAAAGATAGTGTCAATAAAATAATGGATAAAATTAAAGCTTTTTTTATATTTTTTAAATCCGCATCCTATCCTGAAATGGGTAAGGGCCTGCAGCCTTGTAAACCTCAAGGTGCAAAAGAATTTACCAGCAGAGCAATATCCTGAATGCTCAGATTCTCCGGCCTTAGATTTGCACCCAATCCTAATTCGCGTAATTTTTCCTCGGTTTTACCTTTATCGAGCCCAAAGAAGCCACTGGTAATATTGAGAATTGTTTTTCTTCTCTTTTGAAAGAAAACTCGAATGAGATCTTTGAAGACCTCTTCGTGCTGAATGATAACTTCTTTAGGCTCCTGCGGCACCACCTTCAATACTACGGAATCTACGTCTGGCCGAGGATAGAAACATTTGCCGGAAACATTCATAACGTATTGTACATTTGCATAATAAGCGGTAGTAATTGTAAGCCGCCCATATTCCTTGCTGCCTGGTTTCGCTAAGAGCCTTTCTCCTACTTCCTTTTGCATCATAAGTGTGGCAGCCTGCATATGAGGGCAATTCTCCAAGAGCTGGAATAGGATCGGAGTGGTAATATTATATGGAATATTGGCACAAACCTGATAGGGAACCATCTCCTGTAGTCCAAAAGCTCTTTGAATTTCTGATTCTATATCAACTTTAAGAATATCTTGAAATAAGATTCTGACGTTTTTATTTTCGGCAGCTAATTCTTTTAATACCGGTTCCAGGCTGGTATCAATCTCAACCGCCAAGACCCCCTTGCTGCGAACCGCTAATTCCTGTGTTAAGCCTCCCAGGCCCGGTCCAATTTCTATAACGTATTGTTCGGGTGTAATTTCACAAGAATCTGCAATCCTGGTCAGTACGTTTCTATCCACCAGGAAATTCTGGCCCAGTCTTTTTTTAGGGAATAGACCATATTGCTGCATAATACTTCTGACCATTGTAGGGGAAGATCTATCAGGCATATGTTTTACCTCGCTTAAATTAATGGGTTTATTATACTATAAAAACATATCTAAAAACGGTGATGCACATTTCCAGTTAGGGTTTGTCCCTATAAATAAGCCAGGGACGTGATCGTACTGCAAAGCAGACGGTCCGTCCCCATTCATAAAAGACTTTTCTCAAATGCCCGTAGTCTATTATTATCCTGGTATTATAAGATATTGTTTATTAGTATCTTATTTACCAGCACGGATATTCTTGTCTAGCTCATTAATGTCCTGAGCAAAGCTCTGCATGGGTTTACCCTGAATTACACCGGCAGCTACATCCTGCAGCTTTTTGATCATGTCAGGATTGGTGGTAACAAGTACTTCACTTATCCGGTTATCATTTCCCTTAATTTTCGATTTTACTTCTTCTTTAATACTCTGTTCCCGGGTTTTATCCTGCATAGCCTTAGAATCAAGATTCAGGCCTACCATTACTACCATTTTACCAGCGTTTATCTCCCCTGTAGGTGTACTTAATCCCGATATATCTGTTCCAGTTTTTGCGTTTCCCGTTGCTGCAGGATCGGTAGATGCAACTACTACCGTAGCCTTTTGCACGCCATTCACTGATGTGGCCAAGTTAGAAAAACGACTGGCCATAACTCGTTTTTCAGAGTCTGAGGTTTGCTGAACCTGGGGAGTGCTCTTTGGAGCAGGCTTTTGGGCTGCCTTCTGACAACCACTTATGAGAAGAATTGCACATAATAAAATACACAGTAATATTGATGTTGTTCTCTTCAACCTAACTACACCTCCAAATTTTTACCTTGGTATAGTTTTCAAATAAATACAGCGTTTCAAACGATGAAATATGTGGTAAAAAAACAAGGGCATATCATCCGATATGCCCTTGTTCATCACGATATTTCCATACTAACTCGGGTTTACTCTTTTTTTAAGGCAGTAGATAGACTTTTACTGTCCTGCGCCCCCATTTTACACACTGTGAATTTTCTTCCATGAACAGGTCAATGACATTACCTTTAACTGCACCGCCCGTATCGGCCGCCCATGCATACCCGTATCCTTCAATATACATTTTGGTACCCAGGGGGATTTCTTGTGGGTCAACTGCCACCATACCAACTGCCGGATCCTTACCGGTTGCTGTACGGAATCCAGTATAGGTGTACGCTGTAGCCTGCATATAACGTGCTTCCCTAAAATCAAGACGCTGACCTCCACGGGATACTGAGGTTATATTGCCCATAGCTACAACTTTATTTTGGGGTTGAACCAGGGTTTCTATTTTGACTATGTCACGTTTGGCTTCCTGCCCGTTATAGTAAGTAACCTTCAGAGTATTTCGGGCGACTCCATTTTTACCTGCCTTTAATGTTCTGGTCAAACCCGTCTCGAGGGTTGTATCTACTGTCTTTTCTACTTGATAGGGCATTTCTTCGTCCTGGCTGATTACTTGTTCGGTAACCCGGATTACTTCAATATCCTGCTGAGGAACGACCTTGGTTACTGGCAAAGTTTTTACTATATCCATTTCTCCCAATTTAAAACCTGCCAGAGCAACTGCCTCTTTGATGGTAACCGGTGTAGTATTAATTTCTTTGGTAACTCCGTCTGCCGTAACCTTCACGTTAAATGCCCTGATAACCGTAATTTGCATATTTTTGTTTATAGCACTATCTCGTGATGGCTCTACGGTATCCTTTCCTACCAGCTTGATTTTATTGTCGTCTAGAACCTCCCCTACTGTTCCTGTAAATAACACTCTAGTCTTTATTACCTTCCCATCAACCTCAATGGCAACCGGTTTCTGCAGGGCAAAAACTAAGCTGCCCAGGAGCAAACCCAGAGTTAGTATGCTGGTGATCAAGAAAATTCCTTTCTTAGACCAGACAATACTCATAACATTCCTCCCTTACTCAATATCCCCTCAAGAAAATATTGAAGTACTATTATTCTATGCTTAATGATGTGAAAATGTCAAAAATCCCCCAACTTTTTGTACTAAACCCACATTTTACCACCAGATATTTTAAGCATAGCTCTTAACATTATTATCTTTTTAAATTTATTTTATTCCTTTGCATACATTTTTTTTGTTGAAAGAAATATTTTCCCAAAAAAAATTAGGGCTCTTTTTAGCCCTAATTCTATAAATTATTTAAGTTAAGAACATTTTTCTAGTCCTTTATCCGATATACTTTTCTGGCGTTCCGCCCAGTCAGATAAGCAATCTCATCAGGGTGCTGGCTGCGCAGTTCAGCCATTTTTTCAATAACATAGCGGACGTGGGCAGGCTCATTTACCTTCCCCCGCAATGGTTCGGGCGTTAGGTAAGGGCAATCAGTTTCTGCCAAAAGCCGATCTACAGGTATCTTAGCCGCTACTTCCTGAGCTTTTTTAGCGTTCTTGTAGGTCAAAGGGCCGGCGAAGGAGATGTAGAATCCTTCTTTTATAGATTCTATCGCCAATGGCAGGTTTCCTGAGTAACAATGCATAATCCCTTCATTTCTGCCTGCTTTATACTTTTTTATAATGTCCATTACGTCCTGATTTGCATCACGGTCATGAATTATTATAGGTTTGCCTATCTCGTGGGCGAGTTTTATCTGCTCTATAAATGCTTCCTTCTGTTTATCGCGCGGTGACAGGTCGCGGTAATAATCCAGCCCAATCTCCCCTATTGCCACTACCTTTGGGTCCTTCGACAGTTCCCTGAGTTTTTGCAATACCTCTGGAGTCAGGGTTTCGGCATCATGAGGATGCACTCCTACAGCTGCGTATATCTGTTTGTATTTTCGAGCTAACAAGACTGCTTCCTGTGAGGAAGGTAAATCATAGCCTACACAGGTTATTTTCTCCACTCCAGCCTGTCCAGCCCGATTGAGTATATTCTCCAGGTCTCCGCGCAATTTCTTATCCTGTAAATGGGCATGGGTATCAAATGTCAAGGTTTCTTCCTCCCCTTTGCCTATTTAACCCGGTTGCCGGAAGCAATATCTTTGGTTACGGTTAAGACATCTACAAATTGCTCGTCTGATGCTGCCAGAATCATTCCCTGCGACATGACTCCTCTTAGTTTAGTAGGCTTCAGGTTGGCAACCAGAACGACTTTTTTGCCCACCAGGTCCTCCGGGGCATAGTGCTGGGCTATACCTGATACAACCGTGCGTTCCTCATCGCCCAGTTTCACCTGCAGAATAAGCAGTTTATCTGCTTTCTTCATTTTTTCACAGGCTATTACCTCCGCTACCCGCAGATCAAGCCGGGCAAAATCTTCTATAGTTATATATTCATCCTGCACCGGCATTTTTTCAGTTTCGACCTGCTTTTCAGGAGCTAGTGCTTCCGGTTCTTTTTTCTCTTCCATTTTTTCTTCCTCCCCAAGAGTTTTAATATCAATACGCGGGAAGAGCGACTCGCCCTTCTTGACCGGGGTTCCGCTGCTGGTCATCCCCCATTTACCCGCTTCTTCCCACATAACTCCTTCTATCTTGTTCCATAAGCCCAGCTGCTGATTAGCCCGCTCCATAAGGGTAGGCATGGTGGGTGCAGTCAAAATCAGCGAAATACGAATGCATTCCGCCAGATTATACATAACTGTCGCCAGACGGCTCATCTGGCTCTGATCTTTGGCCAGCAGCCACGGAGCGGTCTCATCAATATATTTGTTGGCACGCGATACGAGGCGGGCAGCCGCATGCAAGTAACCCGAGAAATCCATCTTTTCAAGTTTTTCGGTTGCGTCTGCAAATGTTTGCATGGCTGTCACCTTTATTTCCTCATCTAATGCGACAGCTTCACCACTCTCAGGTATAACCCCTCCGAAATATTTAATAATCATTGCTATTGTGCGGCTGATTAGATTACCGAGGTCATTGGCCAAATCTGCATTAATACGATTTACCAGTATTTCTTCGGAGTAAGTTCCATCCTGCCCAAAACTAAGCTCCTTGATCAGATAGTAACGGACCGCATCAACGCCATATTTTTCAACCAGAATATGGGGGTCAACGACATTGCCTTTGGATTTCGACATTTTTCCCCCTTCTAACATTATCCACCCATGCGCCATGACCTTTTTGGGCAAGGGAAGATCAAGCGCCATCAGCATTATGGGCCAAATAATAGCATGAAAACGAATAATATCTTTAGCCATCAGGTGTACGTCAGCAGGCCAATATTTTTTAAAGGTCTCTTCGTCCTGAAGATAACCTACTCCAGTCAAGTAATTTATCAGCGCATCAAACCATACATATACTACATGCTTGCTATTAAATGGTACCGGAATCCCCCACTTAAAAGTTGTTCTGGATACACACAAGTTTTCCAGTCCGCTTTTAATAAAATTCACTACTTCATTACGCCTTGATTCAGGCTGGATAAAGTCCGGGTGGCTTTCAATGTGTTCCAGGAGACGGGGAGCATATTTAGACATATTGAAAAAGTAGCTTTCTTCTTTCAAGAGTTCTACATCACGTCCGCAGTCAGGACATTTGCCATCCACAAGCTGTCTTTCGGTAAAAAAAGTTTCACACGGACTGCAGTACCAGCCCTCGTATTCTGATAAAAAAATATCTCCCTGTTCATAAACTTTGGTAAATATTTTCTGCACGACCTCTTCCTGACGCATTTCCGTAGTGCGAATAAAATCTGTATTTGATATTAGCAAAGCCTTCCATAGTTTACGGATATTTTCCACAATCTTATCTACATAAACAATCGGTTCCATGCCCTTTTCCTTGGCTGCCCGCTCTATTTTCTGGCCATGTTCATCCGTACCCGTCAAATAAAATACG